>Ga0209263_1002218_pt1 | contig 10447 bp, 8 predicted proteins | sample SaaInlV_DNA_100m_FD_184684 | JGI IMG/M metagenome (GOLD analysis project Ga0209263, IMG submission 184684) | Marine microbial communities from expanding oxygen minimum zones in the Saanich Inlet - SI075_LV_DNA_100m (SPAdes) (version 2) | ecosystem: Environmental > Aquatic > Marine > Unclassified ... | reverse complement strand
GGGCCAGGTACTTGACGCAAATCAGGAGTTTATTGGCCAGGGGCTGTCTAACATCGTCGGCAGTTTCTTTTCTGCCTTTACGGCGACGGGTTCGTTCAATCGCAGTGCAGCGAATTTTGCCTCGGGCGGCAAAACGCCAATTGCAGCTGCACTCGCTGGCTTGCTGGTATTGCCGATATTGCCATTGGTGGCGCCGTTGACCCGCTACTTACCTTATGCCGCCATGGCCGGCCTGCTGTTTATGATTGCCTGGAGCCTGGTCGAAGTCTCCCAATTGCGCAATATCGTGCGTGCGTCGCGCGGCGAGACAGCGGTACTTGCGGTTACCTTTTTCAGTGCAGTGCTGGTTGATCTGGAAACAGCCATCCTGTTTGGGGTATTGCTGTCGCTATTGCTGTACCTGCGACGAACTTCCAAGCCGCGCTTGTTGAGCCGCGTTCCCAACCCGGATTCTCCCAAGCGCAAGTTCGTTAGCAGCACGCGTTTGCCGGAGTGTCCACAACTCAAGATGATCCGTATCGATGACTCCATTTATTTTGGCGCGGTGAATCATGTACGTGAGATGTTTCAGCGCCTACGGGAACACTACAGTGGCCAGCGACATCTATTGCTGCTTACCCAGGGTGTCGCCCAGGTTGACGTAGCCGGTGCCCAACTCCTGGTTGAGGAGGCGCGAGCTCGGCGTGCCATGGGGGGTAGTTTCTCTCTCTACCGTTTGCGAGATAGTGCGCGAGATGTACTTGTTCGCGGAGGGTATCTTGAGCAGTTGGAGTTGTCGGGAGACTACAGCTCCAAAGGAGAAGCTATCCGCGGGATTCTGCCAACGCTGGACAAGTCGATCTGCGCCAGTTGTTCCAAAAGAATATTTTCAGAGTGCTCTTCTTTCCCCATGGCAGCCAACAATAAAGGCGAGCCTGAAAATTGATTTTGGTTTTTGATTAAAAGGCAGCTCTTGAAAAATCTCAGGTGACCACCATATCTATACCAGCAAAACAAGATGCATCGCAAAGGTGCGATGTGTATCAAGAAGACAACGGAGGTCCTCTTATGAATAATCTGGCAAGACTTGGTGAAAGAAATCGTAACTGGGAAGTATTTGGTGATTTTGACGGCCTGATGGGTCATTGGTTTCGGGCACCGACGATGGTGCAACGTGAGGATAATGCAAAGGCGCCTGCCATGGATGTCAGCGAGAGCGAAAGCGCTTTTATGGTGAAGGCAGAGGTCCCTGGCGTATCCCGCGAAGACCTGGATGTGACTATCAATGATGGCGTGCTGACGATCAGTGCAGAACGCCACGAAGAAAAAAAGGACGAAGAAAAGAGTGGCCGGTTGATTCGCCAGGAACGCTATAACGGCAAGTTTGTTCGCTCGTTTCGTTTGGGAGTCGACATTGATGAGACAAAGGTCGAGGCGCATTACGAACATGGCGTGCTCAACCTGGTTCTACCCAAGACGGCACAAGTAAAACCCCGCAAGGTTGATATTAAAATCCGCTGATTTCTGGGAAGAGTAGTGGCAAAAGGGGTCACTTTGGTGACCCCTTTTTGTTGTGTTATTCTGATGGTTTCCGGGCTTTCCAATAGGTTTCCCAGAACCCGAACCTCAGGCCACCGCTCCGGCGGCGCTATACTTCGCGCCCGAGACAGTGTCAGCCCATATTAATTAGCGATGACTCACCCCAAATCAGACCCATCCGCCATTGCGTCGGTACTGGCCGAGGCCATGCCATATATTCAGCACTTTCATGGCTGCACTATCGTTATCAAGTACGGCGGTAGCGCCATGGCGGATGAAGGCCTCAAGCGTGGCTTTGCCCGTGATGTAGTGTTGATGAAACTGGTGGGCATGAACCCCGTTGTGGTGCACGGTGGCGGCCCGCAGATCGGGCAACTGCTTGAGCGCATCGGCAAGAAAACCGAATTTATTGAAGGGTTGCGGGTAACTGACAGCGAAACTATAGATGTTGTCGAAATGGTGTTGGGCGGACTGGTCAATAAGGAGATCGTTGCACTGATCAATGCCCATGGTGGTCGCGCGGTCGGTTTGTCGGGCAAGGACGGCGACATGATCCGGGCCAAACAACTGGTGTTGCGCAAGCACGGCTCCACTAAAGACGAAGACATTGTCGAACTCGGCCATGTGGGTGAAATCGAGTCGATTAATCCCGCCGTGGTTGATACCCTGGATGCGGGCGATTTCATTCCAGTGATTGCACCCATCGGCGCCGGCAAAGACGGCAAGACCTACAACATCAATGCCGATACGGTTGCCGGCAGATTGGCTGTTACTTTGCAGGCGGAGAAACTGATCATGTTGACCAATACCCCCGGGGTGTTGGATTCGGATGGCCAGTTATTGACCGGACTGTCAGAAGCCCGGGTGCAGGAGTTAATCGACGAGGGCGTGATAACCGACGGCATGCTTCCCAAGGTACGTTGCGCACTCGACGCTGTGGCAGGAGGGGTTCGCACCGCAACTATTTCTGATGGCCGGGTAGTGCATGCCACGCTGCTGGAAACTCTGACCGATGAAGGAGTCGGTACTCAGATTGGCCGCGGTCGCGAGGTATTACGGCCGGGCTGATTTTCTTTACTGTCGAACGATCGATTTGTACGCACGGGTTTTACGCAGCAGCACCTTATTCTGCTCAAGGCAGACTTGCTGATAGTGCATCATCGCGGACGACTCGTAATGGGTTAGTGACGCCGGGATGTGCACCCAGTGTCCGGTGCTGTCACTATCTCTGGCGATCGTTGCAAAGCCCTGCCAGCGGATCAGTTGTTTTGGATACCCTCTAACTCAGCAGATGTTTTGATCAGTTCAGGCCCTTCCAGCGCCGGCAGTGGATACAGAAAACCATCTTGATGATACCGACTAATTCGTTGTGCTGAGAGCCTATGCAGGCGGCACTTTTGATAATTACCGGGGATCGATAGGCACCTGAGTGGTCAGGCCCAGAACTTCTTCCATACGATGACAGGCGCGCAGCAAGGCAGCTTCACCACGTGGTGGGCCGATAACCTGAAGACCTACCGGCAAGCCTGCCTTGGTGAAGCCAGCTGGCAGGCTGAGTGCAGGGCACGAGGTCATGGTGATCGCAAAAGTGATTGCGATCCAGTCAATATAGGTTTGAGTGGGCTGCCCGTCGATGGTTTCAACATAGCGTTGCTCTTTAGGAAAAGGTGGCACCGATACAGTGGGGCATAGCAGCAGGTCGTATTCTTCAAAAAAGGCAGTGATCCGTCGGTACAACCCGGATCGAACCCGCTCGGCGTCCAGCAGTTGGGCATTGGTGACTGCCAGGCCTTTTTCGATATTCCAGATAATCTCCGGTGCGATCCGATCGCGGTGTTGTTGCAGGATTGATTCCATCATCTGTGCGATCAGCACACCGCGCAGGGTCTGAAAGGCCTCAATCGCGCCGGAGAAATCCGGTGCATACCGATCCACCTGCGCCCCGATTTCGCTGAAACGCTCTGCCGCCGCCTCACAGACCTGCGCGACTTCTGGCTCCATGGGTACCACACCAAGATCAGGGCTGAATCCGACCCGCCGTGGCATGTCAGTGTGTTGCAGCGCATCCACAAAACTTTTACCGGTATGCTGAAATGACAGCGGGTCCGCCGGGTCGTGGCCGGCAGCACCATCGAGCATTAATGCCACATCGGCAACGCAGCGTCCCATCGGCCCCTCGACCCAGAGCGTATCAAAAGCGGGCAGTCGTGCCCCCCGAGGCACGCGACCCGGTCCAGGACGTAAGCCCACAACACCATTAAAACTGGCCGGGACTCGCAGGCTGCCGCCCAGGTCGTTGCCCGTTGCCAGGGGTACCATCCCGGTGGCCAGTGCGACGCCCGAGCCACCGGACGAGCCGCCGGCGCTGACGGCACTGTTCCAGGGATTGAGCGTATGACCAAAGACCGGGTTAAAGGTATGTGCTCCGGCCCACTCGGGTACATTGGATTTGCCGACAGGAATAGCGCCCGAGGCTTGCAGTTTAGCTACTGTTGCATCCGAGTTGTGGGCGATATTATCTGCAAAGAGCGGTGAGCCGTAGGTTGTAGCCACGCCGCCGAGGTCGTTGTAATCCTTAACTGCCAGTGGCAGACCCCAGAGCGGGCCCTTGGCATCGGCAGATACCCGCTGTTCGGTCATTGCACGTGCCTGCTTGCGGGCACGATCCAGACAGAGAATCGGCAAGGCGTTGACCTTCGGGTTTACCGCCTCAATGCGTGATATCGTGGCATCCATGACTTCAAGGGGTGACAAAGCCCCGGAGCGCAGGCGCGCGCTAAGCTCTGCCGCAAAGAGACCGCTCAGTTCATCACTGCTCACCGGATGGAGCCTGCCGACTTTCTACAATGCAGTAAAAAACTCATTGGATCATCGTCCAGATGCTCTCAGAGGTTGCAACTCATGTCTGTGCCGCAGCACATAGGTGACTTGATTATGCCGCAATTATTTGGACACTTAGCGACTGCCACGGTTTCACCCGTATCGGTCGTGATGTGGTCGTGCACAAGTTCTGCTTCACACACTACACACTACACACTTCATTCCCTTAACACCCATTCCACAAACTGCGCAGACAACTTCTGCCATCAGTATTTTCCTTATCTGTCATGGCGCCCCTGAGGCAGTGCCGGTTGGTTGTTTCTGGGCCCTCCATAGGGCAACTAAGAAAAGTAACTGTCGCAGAATATGATATTACACCTTACACCTTACACCTTACACTCTTTCATCGACTGGAGTGATTGCCGGACAGGTCATTTTGTTATTCGCGGCGTAGCGCAACAATCGGATCGAGCCGAGAGGCTTTGTGAGCCGGGTAGTAGCCAAAGAAGATGCCTATCAACGCCGCGAAGCCCATGGCGATTACTGCCGAAAACGGTGAGATCACGACAGGCCAGTCACCAAAGCGCGCTGCTGTGAGCAGCCCCCCCAGACCCAGTGCTACGCCGATGGCACCGCCAATGAGTGATACCGCCATGGCCTCGGTAACAAATTGCACAAGGATATCGATGCGCCGCGCCCCAACCGCCATGCGCAGGCCCACTTCGCGGGTACGCTCGGTGACAGAGACCAGCATGATATTCATGATGCCGATTCCACCCACCAGCAGTGAGATGCCGGCGACGGCCGCCAACAGCAGCGACATGGTGCGCTCGGATTTGGCACGGGCTTTGAGATACTGTGCGACATTGCGTACGTAAAAATCATCGGGCGCTCCGGGACGGATCCGGTGGCGCTCCCGCAGAAGATCAGTGACCTCCTGCTCAGCGGTTTCCAGCAAGTCAGCTGAGCGTGCTTTCAATGTGATATCCCGAACCAGGTTGCCACGATAACGCTTGCCGACATCCAGTCGTGAGCGGGCCGCCGATAGCGGTACGAATACGACATCATCGTGATCACGACCCCAGGAGGATTCTCCCTTTGCACGAATGGTACCGACGACCCGGAACGGGATCCGATCGATCCGGATAGTTTCGCCAACCGGGTCTTGGCCTAAGAACAGTTGATCGATGATCGTTTGGCCAACAATCGCCACTTTGGTACTGGAGCGTTCCTCGTTGGTGCTGAACGTGCGGCCATTTTCGATCTGCCAGTCGCGGGCCTGCAGATAGGTGTCGCCTACCCCGTAGATGGTGCTAAACCAGTTGGTATTGCCAAAGATTACCTGCCCGGTGGCCCGCAGAGTTGGCGCCGCGATCAGTATGGAGGGAGCGCCGGCAATAATCGCAGTTGCGTCAGCCTCGGTTAAAGAGATCTTGGAATTGGCTCCGCCCCGTACGCCGCCGGCGACACTGGTACCGTTACGTACGAAAAGTACGTTCTCACCCAGTCCCTGTATCGTTTCTTCGATCCTCAGTTGCGCTCCCTTACCCACGCCGACCATGGCGATCACAGCGCTGACACCGATAATGATTCCCAGCGTAGTCAACGCCGTTCGCAGCTTATTAGCCCGCAGCGAGCTAACGGCACTCAGCAGGCTGTCACTGAGCTTCATGATGTGCCTCGCCTATCTTCGGTAATGTCGTTGCTGTGACAGCATTGACACCTGAGGTCGATCGATCCTCAATCAGCCGGCCATCGCGAAAATACAGCACTCTTTGGGCAAAGGCAGCAATCTCTGCCTCGTGGGTGATGACAACGACGGTCATCCCACAGCGGTTCAGGCTCTCGAGCAGCGCCATAATCTCTTGGCCCGTCTGGGTGTCGAGTGCGCCGGTGGGCTCATCGGCCAACACCAGTGCCGGCCGGTTGACGATGGCACGGGCGATGGCGACCCGCTGCATCTGCCCGCCTGAAAGTTGTGCTGGCAGGTGGTGCCCACGATCAGCAAGTCCGACCGAATCGAGCGCCGCCCGGGCCTGTTCGAGGCGCTGAGCACGGGAGACGCCACCGTAAACCAGCGGCAGTTCCACGTTAGCGGTAGCGTTGGCGCCGCCAAGCAGATTAAATGATTGGAAAACGAACCCGATTTTGCGCCGACGTATCCCGGCAAGTGCATCGGCGTCCAGACTGGAGATATTCTGTCCGTCCAAATGGTACTCGCCTGCACTAGGTGTATCCAGACATCCCAGCAGGTGCATGCAGGTGGATTTGCCCGATCCCGAAGGCCCCATGATCGCAACAAATTCGCCGTGCTGAATATCGATAGAAAAATCGATCAGCGCCTTCACTGTTTGTGCGCCAACGAGGTATTCGCGGCACAGCTGTCGAGTCCGGATGATCGGCACGCTCATGAGCTGTTATTGCAGGTCAGTGTGTTGCATGCTCGCGCCCGGTAATTACGGCATCGCCTGCTGAAAGCTCAATGCTGGTGATCTCAGAATAGGTGTCATCGGACAGGCCGATCTCAACCCTTACAGAGGTAGGACCTTGTGGCCGCCATAACGTGCCACGGCGCTGGCGGGTGCCAGCCGATTCGGCACGCATTTCATGGTAGCGTATTCTCTGATCCTCGCTGAGCAATGTTTCAATGCGACCGAAAGCCTGATTGCGCAATTGGGTTTTGGCGTTTTTTCTGGCTTGCTCTTCCATGCCCGATTCGTGCAGTGCGCGTATTGCCTCACCCATCTCACGGAACACAGTTGCAACCGCGGATCGTTGTTCATCGCTGAGTTCCAGCGCTGTGGCAAGTTTTTCGATCCGTGCCACAGCCCGCTGATGGCCATTCTTGGCCGTCGATCCGGAGGCTTTGGATAGGCCTTTGGGTTTAAAACGAAGTGCCGAATTGGGTACCCGCAGTACATTCTCACGGCGGCCGACGATGATCTCCACAGTTGCAGTCATGCCCGGCAATAGCGCCTCGTCGTTGTTCCGTGTGGCTACCATTACCCGGTAGGTCACCACGCCTGAGTCGACCTGGGGCGCCTTGCGTATCTGGGAAACATGGCCGCTGAATCGCCGGTCAGGGTACGCATCTACCGTGAATCGAACTTGCTGGCGATCAATAACTCGCCCGATATCTGCCTCATCAACGCTGACCTCAATTTGTACATCGCGCAGATCCTTGGCCAGCGTAAACAGTACCGGAGCCTGCAGGCTGGCCGCGACGGTCTGTCCGACATCGACATCGCGGTTGATGACGACACCGTCCACCGGGGAAAGGATCACGGTATAGCCCAGGTCGAGTTCACGCTCGCGCAGACTGCCCGAACGGGAATCGACCTGGGCCTTTGCCGAGAGCACCTGGGCCTGTTGCTTCACAAGGCGTGCTGCAATGCTTTCAAGGCGTGCATGCGCCTGGTCGCGCTGCGCGAGTGCACTACCGACCACACTTTCGGATACGACCTTACGTTGGAAGAGGATACGCTGGCGTTTCAGGTCTTTTTCCAGTTGGCCCAGCGCTGCTATCGCGCCGCTGCGTTCGGCCCGCAGTTCATCCAGGACAGCTTTCTGCATGGCGACATTAGCCTTAGCATAAGCGAGATCGGCACGCGCCACCTCGACCCGGACTTCAAAAGCGGCAGGATCGATGCGGGCCAGTACTTGTCCGGTTGCCACTTTTGAATTGAAATTGACCAGTACCTCAGCAATCTGACCGGAGACCTGCGAACTGATATCGACGGTCATCACCGGATCGACTCGCCCGGTTGCTGATACCACCTGCTCGACGGTGCCTCGTTCGACCTGAGCCAGTCGCCAGCCAGGGGATGGATCCTGGAGTTCTCCCTGGAAGAGCCAGATACCCCCAGCGATAGCCACAGCGAGTGGGATAACTATCAAAACTTTGCGCATGAGCGTGTTCGTTAGTAACTTGGTATGCAAGAACTATACCTGTAACTATCCCAAAGACTAATTACCATAGTATTAAATGGTCGCTGCACCCGGTTTTGTTGGCGCTTATTCGCGTGATAAAGATAAAAATGCCACAGGCTTTGTGCTGGCGGCCCGGGGCGCACATAATCCGACGAAGCAAAGTTGCTAACGCTCGAGTGTGCGATGGATTCACCCACAACATATGGGGCCACAGCTGTTTCCGCGGCTGATGCCAGTTTCGAATTACTGCCACTTCGGGTGAGCACCCTTGGCTTCGATGCCGGTGGTGAGACTTTACTTGCCGATGTGAATTTTACGCTGGAACGCCAAGGGCGTACCTGTGTGGTCGGGCCAAACGGTGCTGGCAAGAGTCTACTGCTGCGTCTTTGTCACGGCCTGCTTCGGCCTACCCGTGGCGAGGTCCGCTGGGCCGGCGGTAGTGTGGCCCAGCAACGCCGCGCCCAGGCGATGCTGTTTCAGCGCCCGGCACTTTTACGCCGCTCGGTACAGGAAAATGTCGAACATGCCCTGGCGGCGCGGGATACTCCGCGGGGCGAGCGACATGAAAGGGCACTGTCAGCGCTCGAAAAAACCGGGCTGGTCGAACTGGCCCGGCGTGATGCGCGGGTGCTCTCCGGTGGCGAACAGCAGCGCCTTGCATTGGCGCGAGCCTGGGCTTTGGAGCCCCGTGTGCTGTTTCTGGATGAGCCTACGGCCCACCTCGACCCCGCAGCGACGCGAGCTGTCGAAGAAATCATCACTCGGATTGATGATGAAGGTGTTCGTATCATCATGGTATCTCATGACATGGGACAGGTTCGACGCATTGCCAGTGAGATACTGTTTCTTCATAACGGACGGCTGGTTGAGCACAGTCCTGTTGAAAGTTTCCTCGATGCGCCTGGCACGAAGCTCGGAGCAGCTTTCGTAGCGGGTCGCTTGCTCTGGTAGTCGCGGATGTGCGGCCTTAGTTAAAACTCGTTAGCCAATGCGAAACGGCATCGCTGAAGCCTCCTTCGCTATGGTGTGCCACCACTACAAACTCCCGGGAGAGTTCCGCCGGCGCATTAGCAACGACACAAGAGACGCCAGCCCAGCGTAGCAGATCGAGATCGTTGTAATCATTGCCAACCGCGAGCGCTGTTTGGGCGTTAAGATTTAAGTGCTCACAGATCCATGCGGCAGCATGGGATTTAGATACCGATGCGGGGAAGATCTCGTACCAGGTAGAGCAGTGATCCAGCGGTGAGGTCGTCCGCAGCACATTAAGCCCAGGTAAGTGTTGGCTCAATACATCGTGCAGAACAGCAGGATCTGCTGCAGACACGATGGCCAGCAACTGGGTTGCTCCCGCTTGTGGCGCCTCGTTGGGTTGCAGCAGTTGGTGACATCCTGCGTACAGGGCAAGGCGTCTATCAAAGTCCGCGTTGTGTTGGCTGAATCGTCTCCAGCTGAAATGATGGTTGTCCGGCACCGGGGCATGCACCATGAAGTCCAGTTGTAAATCTTCGAGCACCGTGATCGCCTGGGCGATCTCGACAACTCCCAGGCCGAAGTGTTGCAGTGGTTGTACCGGCGGATAAGAAAAAATTCCGGCACCGGAGGAGGTCACCAGCATATCTATGGGAAAGGCTTGACCCAGCACGCGGTTACACGAGTACAGTGATCTGCCGGTCACTACGATGCGCTGCACACCCAGATCGCCCAGGTGTTTGAGCGTTTCCCGGTTTCGCTCTGATAGTTGATGGTCTGGCCCCAGCAGCGTGCCGTCCAGATCGGTGAATACGGCCCTGCGGTGATGAGTGCCATGGTTCATGTGTGGTGAAGGCCGCTGGTTTTAGAGCCCAGCAGTCAGATGATTTCCTTAGAGTAGCGATTCAATCTTTTTGACCAGGTCAACATTGTCAGGTGTAACGGTAGATCCGAAACTTCCCACGATCTTGCCATCCCGGTCGAGCAGATATTTGTGAAAGTTCCATTTCGGGAATTGACCGGCCTCGTTACCCAGTGCCTGAAAAAGCGGTTCAGCCTTGCGTTTAGCCACCCGGGATTTTTCAAACATGGGGAACTTGACACTGTAGGTGAGATCGCAGAATTCGCGAACCTTCTCCTCCGAGCGGGGATCTTGAAAAAAGTCATTGGAAGGAAAGCCCAGTACGACAAAGCCGCGCTCACTATA
>Ga0209263_1002184_pt1 | contig 10542 bp, 11 predicted proteins | sample SaaInlV_DNA_100m_FD_184684 | JGI IMG/M metagenome (GOLD analysis project Ga0209263, IMG submission 184684) | Marine microbial communities from expanding oxygen minimum zones in the Saanich Inlet - SI075_LV_DNA_100m (SPAdes) (version 2) | ecosystem: Environmental > Aquatic > Marine > Unclassified... | reverse complement strand
TATCGAGGATTGGTAAATTATATCAACTCAGTTCCAGAAAGTAAAATCATTGAAAATAAAATATAATAATTTACAATCTTAGTTTTATCAGAAATCAGTAAACTAGAATTGTATTCCACATAGATTTGTTAGTTAATCGGATATTTAGACATTGATCAAGGATATTTTTAATCCAAGTTTAGATTTGTTTAGATTTGTTTAGATAATATTAAACTATTTTTAAAAAAATTATCCTAGTTTTAAAAAAGAATGTTTTCCTTTACGCAGGGTATTCTATGGAGAATTAAATTTTTTTAGAGTTTAGAATCCAATGTCAAATGATTTTTTTTCTATTTTGATATGATCAAATGATATTAGGTTATGTTTTTGAAATAATTCGTATTCCATAATAAATTGAAATCCCACCCATTGTCAAAAGAATAGCTGGAAAAATAATTAAATACAGAATCATTACCGTCATAAAATTTGTAGAATACATAACATTCCGCATTAAATTATCTAGGTTATCAAAATAATAGTATGTTGCAAAAACCATCCCCAATCCAAAAAGGAATAGGAATATGCCAGCAACACCTCTTCCAAATGCTCTAATCCATGAACCTTGTTTTTGATTTCCAGGTTTATGTTGATAGTTGTTTATTGGGTTAGGTCCAAAATTTCCAGGATTGCCAACAGCACATTTAGAACAATTGGCTCCATACATTATCTGTCCTCCACAAATATGGCAAAATGGCAATAAAAATCATATTTTTGTATAAACTTAAAAGTTTAGAATCTATTTTTCTTAATTTAAAAAGGGTATTTTTCTAATGGAGTGTTTTTCAAGGTCTTAAAATGATAAAAAGTAAAAATAATAATTATTCTAGATATTCCAAAGTTATGGACGTAGCATCAACGCGTTCATTGTTTGCATTATTTAAAACAACATATACCGTATGCAATCCATTTGATTCTAACCATTCAGAGACATCAATAGAGGTATTGATTTCATCTGGATGAACACGGTTATTATAAAATATTTTGTAATCTATGCAATTTTTAATTCCAGATTCATCTGTAACAGTAATTTTTTCCACATCACATTCGTCATAAGAAGTGTTTATTGGAAGAGGTTCTAAGAATATGCCAACTAATTCCCCACGATCATAATAATTTTGATTATACGGGGATTCATCATCAAGTGTTTGGCCGCTTAAAGTTTTAGGACTTTCATCAGCATAAATTTCAATTTGTGCCATAGAAAACCCATCAGGCAATCTTCCTGCCATCTCTAGTTTGCCATTTACCAATTCAATTTTAGACCATTCTATAATGTTAGTTTCAAAATGTTGTGCAAAATAGAAATTTCCACCATCAGATGCCATTCCAAAATTAACATGAGTGTGATTAGGATCAATTATGGTATCTCTATGACCCCAATTTGAATGAGCATCATCATACATCATTCCATACTGATGCTTTTCTATTTCTTTGAGTGGATCAAAAACTAATGGAATGCAGTTAGATGTAGGGCATTGAGAAAAAGTATAAGAAATATTTTCTGCAATATTTCCCCTGCCTCCAAATAGTGTATAGGTAACATATGGTTTAACCCCCTTAGAATTCCAATGAGAAAAATAATTAAATTCTAACAAATCATCCACATGGTTTTGTGCTGCTGAATTATTTCCCAAAATAACAGGAGGGACCCCATGTTTTTTCCGGTCATCGTTAACTTGATCTAATGCAAATTGGATCAATGGATTATTGGGATTTAAAGTGGTATCAAGATTGGAAGGTATTTCATAGTCAATATCAGAATTAATTAATTGTGAATCATTAGGATTATCAATACTAAGAGAGGTAGTAATGACGATTACCACAATAGCAATCATGAAAACAATAATGCCTCTTTTTGAACTTGAGATTTTAGAAGAAATTGAGTTTACAGAATTATATCCGCACATGGTACAATGCTTTTTTCTATTAACAAAATAACCACATTTTGGACAAAACTTCATTAATTCTCCCTAATCAAATCCAGTCCCCACATTTTTGACAAAACTTTGCTGCCAAAGATATTTCGGTTTGACATTTCTGGCAAATTTTTTGAGGTGGAATATTTATTTCAACGTCTTGTTCATCAGTGTAAATCTGGGTTTCATTTTCAGGGATGAATGGATTTGGTGGTGGTATTGATGGTTCGGAATATTGATTGTCGGGGCTCATATTTGGAGGAGTGTACGGTAAAGAGTTTTGAGAAAAACTTGGATTATAGAACTGCTGAGAAGATGCAACATTAATTCCCTTAAAGTATGCTAAAACATGTGGTCTCCACATATAATAAAGAACCATAGTATCAAACATCAAAAATATAATTCCCATTGCATTTCCAACAAATAATGAAATAGTCTCAAATACTAAATCAGATATTGCAAAGATAATTACCGTTGTCCGGCCCCAATTTTTTCCGCTAAATAGAGCACCTGCTATTATAAATTGAATAATTGCAATAATGCCTAAAACTATTGCAAATATGGAGCTAGTAAGAAAATATTCAACAGAACCAAATAACATAGAAATTGAATTTTGACCCAGACTATCTAACAAAACAGATGATAGTAATCCAAGGGTGATTGATAGGAGCATCATCACTATACCCCCCAAAATATACAATATGCCTAGAATGGTAATCCCTGTTGGCCTTTTCATGTTCACAATATCATATCTAGGAAAAGAATGTATTTATTTCTAAATTAATTCTTAAATAATTTCTTATTATGTGAAATTAACTTTTGCCAAATAATATGTGATTTATTTGTAGTCTAAAATACAATCTTTAAATCCATTAAATATAATTTCATGTAGTGTATTGCAGTCATTGTGAAAAGAACATGCCAAAGGATTTTAAATTTTGTCCCGTATGTGGTTCACCAGCACCCAAATCTCCACCTCAACCAACCCATAATCCATATTCTCCACCTCAACCAAACTATAATCCATATTCTCCACCTCAACCAAACTATAATCAAAATCCTCCACCTCAACCAAACTATAATCAAAATCCTCCACCTCAACCAAACTATAATCCCCAATATCACACAGGTCATAAAGACGAAAATACTACTCTAATCCTTTCAATTATTTTAGGACTAATTGGACTTCCAGGAATAGGTCACATGTATGTCGGAAAAGTAGGTAAGGGTGTAGGGATTCTGATTGGTAGTTGGATTTTGATAATAGTTGGAGTCGCCACACTGGGAATTGGTTTAATTGTATATCTGATATTATTTATTTGGCAGATTTTTGATTCACGAAATCTTTGTCGTCAATATAACCAATATCTTTCTCAAAATGGACGACCACCTTGGTAACTAATTAATATTATTGTTTTCTGATTTAAAGAAAAAATTTTATTATTAATTATTTTTAAGAATATGAAGAAAGTAGTATAACTGATATGTTATCTTCACCACCTCGCTCATTTGCTAAATCTACAAGTTTTTTGCATGCATCTTGAGCATCATCAGATTTAACAACTACTTCCTGTATTTCTTCGTCTTCTACATGTATTAATTGACCATCGCAGCATAACAGTAGAGATTCATCATCTGCAAGTGTTAGTTTCATTGTATCTGCTTTAAGCTCAGAGTAAATTCCCACAGCTTTTGTGATTACATTTTTTTTGGGATGAACTCTTGCTTCTTCTTCAGAAATTTCTCCTTTATCTACAAGTTCTTGAACATAAGAGTGATCTTTTGTAACTCGCCTAATTTCTTCTTTACTTATCACATAAATTCTCGAGTCGCCAACATTTGCAAGATGAACATTCTTTCCATCTACAACTGCACAAACCACGGTTGACCCCATTCCCTCAGTTTCAGGATGGTCTGATGTGTACTGTAAGATTCTTTGGTTGGCCTCCTGTATGGATTTATTAATTTCAAAAGTGTAATTAGTTTGAGATAGTATTGCAGGGTTGATTTTTTCTGCAATTGTGTTTACAACAATCTTACTTGCTACCTCACCTTTTGAATGCCCACCCATACCATCAGCTAATACAAGTAAAAATTTTTGACTAGATTTTGATTCAAATGCAGACATGGATTCTATTGCTAAAATAGCATCTTCATCTACTTTCCTTTTTTTCCCGATATCTGTTAATAGTCCAATCCTAGCATTATTTGAGATAATAGGCATAGTTTCAAGTTCTGTTTTTTCTTTAATAATATCTTCCATCATTTTCACCGTTCATGGAAAGTAAATGTAATGTATGCGCCTTTACTTGCATTATAACAGAGAGCAACCACAGATTTAGGGTTTAGTAATTCCTTTTTACCAGGAGTAAGTCGTCTATAGGATCCATTGCTGAAAATGGCAGAACCATTCCTACTTCTAAGATCCTGAATCCAGAAATATCCGCCACCATCCTTCCAAATTCGAATATGGTGTTTACTAAGATAATTTCTTCCTTTTTCAATTAGGGGGATTGTTGGTTTTATTTGATAACCTGCAGAATGGCAACTACGGTCACAGGTTTGGTGTGCCCGTCCTATGTCGGTCTCATTCTTTAGTTGATATTTTATACCTTCAAGAAGTATGTACGGTTGTGTGATTGATGGTGACACACTTTTTTTACTATGCATCAATAAATCATCGGCACTAGATACAAGTCGATGATCAGGATCAATAGAATTTTTTACAATAGTAGAAATTTCACGAGATATTCCAGAACGAACTTGATTTGGTTCTTGAGTTAAGGTGTGTGTACTATTCATATAGAATTTTGGTTCTTTGCCAACCAGCATATAAAATAATACTGCACCAGCAGAGTAAATATCACATGAAGTACTGAGTCCTCCAGTAAATTGATGTGGACAAGACCAACCAGGAGTTCCGATGATAGTTTCATTACCCTGGCCTTGTTGCATTTGTGTCCAACCCTGTTTTGCAGCTCCAAAATCTATCAGAACAGGCCCTCGAATCGGATCTATAATTATATTGTTGGGTTTGATGTCTCTGTGAATAATATTTTTTTTATGTATGAAATTAAGTGCTTTAATTATATTTTCAAAATATCCAAGAACTGCTTGTTCAGTCAAGGGTTGTGAAGTGACTAACTCTTTAATTGTTTTGCCATTAATTTTTTCGATAACCAAAAAGAAATCATTACTTTGTGCAGATTCATCAAGATATTTTACAATACAGTTATGACTTGCTGAGGTACTAATGTCTCTAAGAATTTCAGCTTCAACTCTAAGTTTGTCAATACGCATATCATCATTCCCATCACCTGTTATTTTTGGGGATTTAATAACAACCTCTTGTCCTCTACTGTTTGTTGCAAAACTGACTGAAGCCATTCCACCAGCTGCTGCAGGCAGTGTTTTAATTATCTTGTAAGTATCAAATTTTCCTTTCATTATGGAGTTGGCAGTCAATAACATTTTCCCCAATCAATCCCTTTTAAAATGAATCACAATATCAGATACTTTAATCAAGTCATCATCATTAAGTTCAATTTTCCCTTTTCCTGTAATATCATCATCATTTAGAATAGTATGTTTTTCACTTGCTTTGTACTGAACGTTTGTACTGCCATCTTCTAAATAGTATTTATCATTCTCTTCAAAAACTGTAAAGTGGCCACGTGATATGTCAGTTGAATCTTTATCTAAAAATAATTTCAAATCCACCCTACCCACCAATCTTTGTGATTCATCAATTTCCATTTCAGTGTCATCAGGGAAAACAAGTTTACCTTTTTTTAAAGATGGTTCAGGTGATTCGTTTGTTTCAACGTTTTGTTCAATGGTTGGAATTTCTTCACTATCTATTGTTTCAGAAAGTAGGTGACCGCATTGAGTACAAAAAGATTCTTTTTCATCAATTACTTCATTACAATTAGAACAAGTTATCAAAACTACAACCTAAATGTAAGTTTGACAGTATTTGCAAGGTCTATGACATCATCATTTTTTAGCTCTTGCTGACCTTTATCTGTAATATCAACTCCATTTAGAAATGTCCTATTGGAACTTGCTTTATCTTGAACCACAGTATTTCCATCTTCAACATAGTATGTGTTATTTTCCTGTGAGATTGTAAAATGCTGTCTAGAAATGGTCATTGGATCCACACCCTGAAGTGTTTTTAAATAATTAATCAATTCCATTCTCCCGATAGTTTTTGGTGCTGTCTCTACTTGGATATTAGAATTATCTGGCAATACCAAAATTCCGCCAGGGTTTTGTAGGTCTGCTGGTGGTGGAGGAGCAACTACTTGTGGTTCAGGTTGTGCTGGTGGTGGAGGAGCAACTACTTGTGGTTCAGGTTGTGCTGGTGGTGGAGGAGCAACTACTTGTGGTTCAGGTTGTGATTCTTCAGCTATTTTACCCCCACATTCAGTACAATAAACAGAATCGTCAGGATTTTCAGAAAAACTACAGATTGGACAATTTAACATTATAATTCACTTATTTGTTTTCCTTTCTTCTTATTATAGTTGTGTCATGCATAAGATCTTTCTTTTCTGCTTCAGAGAGATTAGGTTTCATCACAGTAGCATCATGAATATTTTTTAAATTCATCACTGTGGCCTGTGTTGCAGGGTTGAGTGCTATTGTAGCATCAGGATCAGTTGGAACTGCTTTAAGTATTGTTTCAGCCTTTTGTAATGCTATTGTGTCTCCATCCATTCCTTTTCTCATTAGAACTGTTCCCTCAGTTGCAAACAACAAAATTCTTGGATCAGGGTTTGGTTCAGAATTGTAAAGAGTAGAATCTTCAGTGTATGTTATTGACATGTCAACATTTTTGTCAATAGCACTCGCATTAAGTAAATTGTAAGTGCCGCTAGGTTGATGTGGTAATTTTATTCTGAAAACTATTGTTTGTTCTTGACCAATAACTAAATCACGTAAATTTAACACATATTGGTTACCTTTTCTTTGTGGAAGTTCCATCTTTGTTAAAATTGGTTTAACTGTGTAAAAATCAATAATTTCAGCACCTGGAATAAATTCCAATTTTAATTCAGGGTTTATCGCAATAGTGTTTAACATCATAGTTACTTGCTCTCGTAGAAAATTTGGAAGTTGTGAATGAGGATCAGTAACATGCATCCATTCCCCACCGCCAGAGTCACTTATTCTTAACAATAACTCATCGTTATAATTATCCCCTATCCCTATAGGATTTACAGTTATTCCATCTTTTCTAATCTCTGCACATAATTTCTCATAATCTTTTGGGTTTTCTTTGTCAGTTGGAATGCCGTCAGTCATTAGAACAATTCTTGTAATTCTTCCAGACTTTGCATTTTTGGATGCAAGGTCATTTGCTTTTTGGAGTCCACCATAAAGTGATGTGGCAGAACCAACTTGAATGGAACTGATAACATTCTCTATTTTATCTTGTTCAGATGCAAGTGTTGGTGCTAGTAAAACTTTCACTTTGTATTCAAATGTAACAATACTAATCAGATCATTTGGCGATAAACTTCTTGCTAAAATTATAGCTGATTCTTTAGCCCGTTCAATTTTTTCACCTTGCATGGACCCACTACAGTCAATAGCTAAGCATATGTTCAAATGTCTACTTTGAAGTATGGTTGATTGATCTGCAAAAAGATCAACACCTATGAATATCACTGAGCCAGAATTTGATTTAACATGTGTTCTATTAGATATGCATTTAAAATCAGTCAAGTAATGAAAATATGATTATATCAAATTAATAAACTTTGAGTAGTAAATTATAGATATACATTACATGAGATGCAAAATTGTTTTTGATTTCTATACTCTGTGTCTTTACCACAGTGAGGGCAAACCCAAAACTGAGTCTCATCAGAAGTTGTTTGAACTTGGGCAGATATGAGAGGGGCAATCTTTTTTCTTTTTGAGAGTGTAATTCCAACACCAGCTGCTACGGCTATAATTGCAATTATTACAATAGCATAGACCATCTGAAAGTCATCATTATTGGAAATCGGTGTTTGTGTTGATGTTTGTGTTGATGTTTGTGTTGATGTTTGTGTTGATGTTTGTGTTGATGTTTGTGTTGATGTTTGTGTTGATGTTATTTTTCCAAGATAATTTTCAGTGTCACTGGAAGCACGGTATTTTATTGAGGTGTTGGTGTTGCTTGTAAGTTCTGTAATTGATGCTTTTATTGTATGAGAACCAGATCCAGCGTAAATATTACTTGACCACTGGTTTGATGTAACTTTTGTTTTGTATGTTCCATCAACATAAATTGAAACATCAGATGTGAGTGCATTGCCTGAACCATATGTTAGTGTCGGTTTAACTTTGACATATCCTTGAGATGTACCGTCAGTAAGTTGTAGTGACAGTTTGGTATCGTAGTAGGTAATTTTTGGTGGGGATATGGATGAACTAACAGTACCTCCGTTTGATTTATACAAATCTTGTTCTTCAACATACATAGTAATTGTTGGGGACTTGGCAGAATACATACCGGCACTTGCAAAAATTTCTACATCTTTTTCAGCTCCGTCCCATTTACCTGCAATTATTGAAACCCGATATTCTCCAAGAGAGTTTGTAAAGGCTACTCCCAATTGTTTCTGATTAGTCTTGTCCTTTTCCCAAATGGTAATTTCGGCACTTCTTATTGGCTTCAAATTTCTATCTTTCAATTCACCATACAAGGTAAATTTCTCTCCTTTTAGAATTGATTTATGTGAATTTTTTATAGATAATTTCTCATATACTGCAAACGCTGGATTTGTAATTAAACTAAAAACAACAACTATCATAATTATAATTATCAGATAATGTGTCATGATGTATTTTCATATATTCTACAAAATTTGAGTTTATCTATTATACATCTTGAAACACTGTCAACGTACAGGTATTAAAACAAAGAATTTTGAAATTGTTGTTGAATAATTTTCTTGAATTAACAGACATGTTTAGTTGCATGCTGCGGCAACTTGTAATTGAACTGTTTTTGTTGAAAAATCAGAATAGGTGTTTGACATTACAATATAGTATTGTCCAGAAAATAATATCACATCAAATACGCCTGACTCCACTTTGTCACTATTATAGTATGTAGAAATACTTTGTCCATTTTCATATTGTCTGAATCCATCTTCATCCAGAATATACACGATTATGTTATCCCCCAGTGTGGCACTTGCAATAAATCCTCCCTGTACATTTGCAGTACAGGGTAAGGTAAATGGAACATAGTAGTATGAACCCGGATTTACGTTGTAAGTGGAATCTACAATAGTTTGACCAGATAATAAAAGGTCTAAATCTTCAGAATCAAACAATTCATTTGTTATCGAATTTAGTATATTTCCAAGGGATTTTGGAGCAGAAGAAATTATGGAAGTGGTTTGTTGATTATTTTGGATTTCCGAACTTATTTTATTTTTAATTTCATCATAAATTGAAATTTGCTTTGAAGATTCAAATGGAATTGGGATACTCAACCCAAATAATTTGAAATATGCTGTACCTTTTACTGTTAGATCAATTACGCCTTGTGTACTAACTATTGAATAAGATACATCAGATAAACTACTTTTTTGAATATTCTGAAATGATGTTATTTCTTTTGTTTGGCCAGGATAAATTGTAATGTTGATGTTACTATTTCCACTCCCTACTGGAATATTATTAATTAAAATATCATATGACAAATCAGGAATGTATACTGGAAGTACACCGTTATTACTTATACCAAATATCAAATTCAAATTAATCCCTTGAACCAAATCAAATGCAGTACCAAACCAATTCCCAGATAATGTGTTTAGACCTAATTTTAAAAGAGATGTCCATGACAATGATTCCCAATCGATACTGTGAAAACGTACATCATTTAGATTAATGCTAAGTTGCGTATAAGAATACACAAGTAATCCGCCAGTTATTACTATAATTATAAGAAAAACTGCTACAATAATGCCAATTATTTTACTCTTAGTTTTTCTAGTAGACGGTTTACTAGATGGAGTAATAGTAGATTTTGATACAAGTAGATGTAAACCGCATGTAGGGCAGAATTTAAAATTATTTGATACATCCTTTTCACAATGACTGCAATACACTTTAGATCATTCACAGTTAATGTTTTTAACTTTATAATTTATCCTTCTTGGGATTAATTGTTACACCACATTTTCCACAAAATAGGGATTTATCATTAAGTGAAGAACCACACTTTCTACAGAATTTTTTAGTTTTTGATCCTTTTGTAGATGTACTAATTTTTTTCTTTCTAGATAAAATAGTTACAATTCCAAATATAATAGATATGGCAACTATACCAACTAAAATTAATATCAAGTTTGGTACATCTTCAAAAGTTTTACTTGAAAGTGCACTAGTGTTGTTTGATACAAGTGCACTAGTGTTGTTTGATACAAGTGCACTAGTGTTGTTTGATACAAGTGCACTAGTGTTGTTTGATACAAGTGCACTAGTGTTGTTTGATACAAGTGCACTAGTGTTGTTTGATACAAGTGCACTAGTGTTGTTTGATACAAGTGCACTAGTGTTGTTTGATACAAGTGCA
>Ga0209263_1002150_pt1 | contig 10622 bp, 9 predicted proteins | sample SaaInlV_DNA_100m_FD_184684 | JGI IMG/M metagenome (GOLD analysis project Ga0209263, IMG submission 184684) | Marine microbial communities from expanding oxygen minimum zones in the Saanich Inlet - SI075_LV_DNA_100m (SPAdes) (version 2) | ecosystem: Environmental > Aquatic > Marine > Unclassified ... | reverse complement strand
TTCGTGGTTTGGATATGGCAATTCATTTGGCAAGACAATCTCATGGAACTATTGTTGCTTTAAGCGTAAAAACTGTGCCTGGAATTTATGCACTACATCCTCTTGGTTTCCTTGATTTTAACAACATGAAGGAAGTAAAAAAAATATTGGATTCTGCAAAAACTAAAGCTGCAAAAAAAGGCATTCAATTAATTGGAAAATCTATTGCAGGAGATCCTGGTTATGATATTGCAAAATTTGCAAATAATTCCAAAAATAAAATTGATCTAGTGGTGATTGGAGCTCGTGGAATGGGCTCTGCTAAAGAGATTTTTCTTGGCAGTACATCAAATTATGTTTTGCATAAATCTAAAAAACCTGTATTGATTGTGAAATAAGTACTCAAAAGAAATCTATCTTTTCTAAAACACTCGTTCCTCTTGATGGTTCTAAAATTTCTTAAAAAACGTGATTGATAATATCGATTTTGAAAATCATGATTGAAAATTGTTATATTGCCTTTTAATTCAGAAGTGATTAGTAATAATATGTCTCAAAAAGTACCTTTGTATGAAATAGGTTTAGCAAAAGAAGATCCTGCTACTGAACTTGTCATGTCAAAACTAGGTGGTTCATTAGAAAAAGCTAAAAGTGTACTTTCTGACTTAATTGAGGCAAAGATTTCTGTAAAATCTCAAAACCCTGAAGGTTCGAGAACTCATTATGATGCAACATTTACTGTTATTACTTCTAAAAAACAATTGATCTATACTGATGAAGGTTGGGATCTACTCAAAATTGCTGATAACTTGTCTCGAAAACTAGAAGGTGAATTAACTAAACATGATGACCAACGACAAAGAGACAGTGTTCGTAAAAGAAGTGCTTAAAATCATTTCAAACTATTACTAGTTAACTTGATTTCTATTGTTGGGACTGGTAGAGTCGGCTCATCTATTGCATTTCTTTGTGTATCAAATGCATTAGATGATGTATTATTAGTAAATCGTTCAAAAGAAAAAGCAATCGGAGAGGCTCTTGACATTGCAAGTGCAATCCCATCTCACTCCAAATTCTCAATTCGTGGCACTGATGATTATTCAGAAATTTCTGGTTCTAAAATTGTTGTAATAACTGCAAGTGTTGGCATCTATATGAAAGACAGGACTGAAAATATGGCATTACAAGTAAATATGATTAAAGAAATTGCTGCAAAAATTAAACAATATTGTCCCTCTGCAATAATTTTACTAGTTTCAAACCCTCTTGATGTTTTGACTTATTTTTTCCAAAAAGAAAGTTCTCTTCCTCGATTCAAAGTAATTGGTATTGCGTCTAATCTTGACACTAGTAGATTTCGTTATTATATTTCTGAAACATTATCTGTTCCACAATCTTCAATTTCTAATGCACTTGTTTTAGGAGAACACGGTGATTCAATGGTTCCTATTTTTTCTGGCGTTTCTGTTGGGGGTAATCCTCTTTTTTCTATGATTGATAGTAGGGATTCTATAACTGATGATGTGCGAAATTATTGGAAAAAATTAAGAAATTTTAAGAGCAGATCTCAATTTGGTATTGCAAAAAATACTTTTGATGTTATTGATGCAATTTTGAATAAAAATGAAATTCTTCTTCCTGCATCTGTTGTTCTTGAGGGTGAATATGGGGAATCTGATGTTGCTATGGGCGTACCAGTAAAAATTGATCATAATGGAATTTCAGAAATACAACATGTGAAACTTGATGATACTGAATCTTCGTCTTTGAAAAAATCATCGGAAAAAATTCGTAATTATATTCAGTCTGTTCAGACTTGATTTGTTAATTCTTTGATGATTTTTTGATGTTTATTGCAAAGTTTTTTGTTTTCTATTTGTGAAAAGAAAAGATCTTTTTGCCAATGTGCATTAAATAATCGACATTTTTTGTGCTCACAAAACGCATCTCCTGTTTCATAGTACATAATTGCCTGTAGCAAGTATCCTTCAATTACTTCTGATAGTCTTGAATCATCATATTCTAAAAATTCTCCCTTGTATTTTTTTTTAATTTCATCAATTCGTTCTTTGTTGAAATCTGTCATCAAATCAAGATAGTATTGTTTTGGTTTTGCAGGAGCTTCAACTGCCCCTGTAGTCGAAATTATTACAGGGTTTGAACCTATCAAAACTCTTGCATGATATCTAAAATCATTTTCATCAAACGTACATGTTAGTTTATTTGTAAAAATTATGTGTAGTGCCTTTTCGTCTGTTGTAATAATTCTTGAAATTGTTTTTAGTAATTCAAATCCATCATAAAGAGTCATTTCTTCTTTATTTGACATATCTTTATTTTGATTTTCAATATTAATTTCATCTACTGTCGGATTGTGTATTTGAAATGATTTTTTTAAATCAAAAATTCTCGTATTTGCAATCTCTTTGTAATCACTTTCATTCAAATCTTGAAAAAAATTTTCTCTTGTTTCAACTTTGATTGGAAATGTTTCAGAAATAAATTTTTCTAATTTTTTTAATTGAATTTGAGGAACTGTAGGTTCATCATATAGAATAATTTTAGATATTTTCAATAAGATAACTATGATTTTGATAGCTTATCTTTCTAACTCTTTGATTTTTTCTGCTGCAATTTCTGCTGCACGTTTTCCAGAGTATAACATTGAACCAAATGTTGGCCCCATTCTTGCTAAACCATGTGTTTCTGTAACTGACATTCCAGCTGCAATTAGTCCTGGATACACTTCGCCTGTTTTGTGAACAACGTGTTCTTCTCCATCATTAACATGCATTGGCTCCATTCCTTTCCATTTTGCTAATCCTCTATCAACTAGTCTCTTAACTCCAACAGAATCATGCCCTGATGCATCAATGAGAATTTTACATTCAAAAGCTACTGGATCAACACATGTGATGTTACGTGGTAATGCTGATACTGGCATCCAATTAACAACAATACCTGAAACTCTACCGTTCTTTAACACTAAATCATCAAACTTTGTTAATTGTAGAAATTTAACCCCTGCATCACATGCACCTGCAATTAATTTTGAAACTGCATGTGGGCCTGGTGTCAAGTATAATCCTTCTTGAACTTTTTTGTACGGAACTCCTAATTCATCCCAAATTTTTTGTGCTGGTTCTCTAACTGTTACAGGATTCATCATGTATCCTCCTAACCAATAACCTCCGCCTAGGTAGTTATTTTGTTCAATGACTAAAACTTTGTATCCTAAATTTGAAAGTTCACGACTTGCAGTTAATCCTGCAGGTCCTGCACCAATAATTATTACATCTGATTCTGCTCTGTCAATTAATACATCATGAAATTCATTTGCAATAGCACGTGTGATTTCTACTTCACGTACATCTGTAAAAATTTTAGATGATTGCTCTGCAACAGTTGCTTCTTGCATGTCGATGACTCCTTTGCTTTACAATTAATACTTTCCCACAATTTACAAAAATTAGGCAAAACTAATTTTAAAAATTTTGAAAAATTTACTAAGAAAAAATAGGAAAAAATTGTACTTTGTTGAAAATTTCTCTCCTAAACCTCCCATATATCAAAAATTTATATCTAAATAACTCGAATTTTCTTTGTATTGACTAATCTTAAACAGACTGCTAAACCTGTAAAACCTAAAACCAATTGGGCTAGAAATGAGGAGGCAGACAATTTTGCAAAAACTGTAAAATTATTCCGTCAAGGTTGGTATGATGCTGATAGTTTTAGACGATTCAGACTTCAACATGGTGCTTACGGTACTAGAATGACTAATGATTATGCAATGGTTCGAATAAAACTTCCTGCAGGAGAAATTTATCCTCATCAATTTGAACGACTTTCTCAACTAAGTGAACAATACTCTATTGGTAATGCACACTTTACAACTAGAGAAAGTATTCAACTACATTGGGTAATTCTTGAAGATGTTTCAGAAATGCTTCGTAGTCTTGCTGAAGTTGGCATGACTTCTCGTGAAGCATGTGGTAATAGTGTTAGAAATGTAATGTGTAGTCCAATGGCTGGTGTTTGTCCTGACGAAAAATTTGATTCTACTCCATATGCACTTGCAACTGCAAAATTCTTTTTAAGAAATCCAATGTCTCAAAACCTTCCACGTAAATTCAAATTCACTTTTACTTGCTGTGAAAAACATGGTATGGCAAGAATTGTTGATGTTGGATTAATTCCACAAACAAGGGAAGTGGATGGTGAAATTCAACGAGGATTCAAAATTTTCCTTGGTGGTGGTTTGGGAAACAAATCATTTGTTGGACATCAATTAGAAGAATTCACTCCTGAAGAAGATATTTTGTATACCTCAATTGCAGTAGTAAAATTATTTGATAGATTGGGAGATAGAACAAATCTTGCAAGAAACCGAATGCGTTATCTTGTAAATGAAATGGGTTGGGAAAAATTCCAAAATTTGGTTCTAAAAGAAAGAGCTGTTGTAAGGGCAACTCAATCAGTTATTACAAAATTAAAAGTTGACACAACTCCTACTGAGATAAAACGACCAATTAGAATTTCTGATGAAAGTGGAGAGTCATCCCCTGATGGATATGCACGATGGCTCAAAACAAACACTCTCAAACAAAAACAATCTGATTACTATTCTGTCTTTATCACTCTTGAAGCAGGTGACATAACTTCTAACCAATTAACTGCATTAGCTGACTTTATTCGTGAATTTTCAGCAGAAGGTAAGGCTAGAACTGGCTTTGTTCAAAATGTGGCTATTCGATTTGTACATGAAGATGATTTACCCCGTTTGTATTCTAAACTACTTCAAGTGGGATTGGCAAAATCTGGTGCATTAACTATGACTGCTCCTATTGGCTGTTCTGGAACTACCTCTTGTAATCTAGCATTAACTAACTCTCATAGGTTGGCAAAAGAGATTCAAAGAAAATTCCTTGAACTTAAACTAGATGAAGATGATGATCTTAGTGATTCTACAATTAAGATAAGTGGTTGTCCTAATTCATGTGGTCAACATGGTATTGCAACTATTGGTTTCTTTGGTGGTGGTGCACGTCATGGAAAAGAAATGTATGCAAATTATCAAATGTCTTTGGGTGGACGTTCTGATGGTGAGACAACACTTGGTGAAATAACTCTTAGAGTTCCTGCAAAAAGAGTAATCTCTGTAATTTTAAAAATCATTGATGTGTTTAAAGAAAATAAAAAACCTGATGATACTTTGAAATCTTGGATTCATAGAATTATTGCTGGAAATGAAAACTCAAACATTAAATCATTAAATGATCTTAAAAAAATTCTTGAACCTCTAGTTGCTCCTCCAACTAAAGAAGATGATCCTGACTTTTATCTTGATTATGGAAGCGATACAAGCTACCACACAAAAACTGGAAAAGGTGAATGTGCTGCTTGACCCAATCTATTAAAATTACAACTGATATCGATTCACTTCGTTCAGAAATAAGAGACAAAAGTGTTAGAGTAATTGATGTAAGACGTGAATCTGATTACAAACAAGATCATATTCCATCAGCTGTTAACTTACCTTTAGCAACTTTACTATCTGATGATAGTCCTGAACGAGTTTTAAAACTTGTAAATTCTATGGGCATTGATGATGAAACATCTGTTGTTGTATATGATGATACGTTTGGTGCATTAGCATCTAGAGTTGCATGGACTTTGGAATACCTTGGACATTCTGATGTTTCTTTACTTGAAACAACTTATAGTAATTGGAAATCCCTTGGATTGGAAAATGACTCTCAAATCCCTGACATTCAAAACAAAGAACATTCTATGAATTTAAAATCTGATATTTTAGCAACATCTGATTATTTGGAAACTGCAAAAACAAGAGATAATGTTGTTTTGATAGACAATAGAGAAAGACTGAATTTCTTAGAACAACACATACCTGGTGCAATTAGCCTTCCATATCGAACACTGGCATCTGCAGACAAGATTTTACGCCCAAAAGAAGACATGAAACGATTATTGGATAATCGCGGTGTAACTGCTGATTCAGAAATTATTACTTATTGTGGCAGTGTCGGAACTCTTTCAGGCTTGGCATATTATGCTTTAAAATCTGTGGGATTACCAAACACAAAACTGTATGTTCGTTCTTTTAAAGAATGGAAAAATCTTCAAAAACCTACTGAAAAACAAGAAGATGCAAGTTACTGGGACTTGTCTGCTGAATAATTAAGAAATTTCGTTTCTAAGTTTTTTTGTAATTGTTACTTCGATATTATCAAAGAGCAGTAACATCTTTTCTTTATTTTCAATAATGTAATCGTCTCCTCTATCTTTTAATCTAATCTTCCATAATCTAATTTCTCTGTGTTCATCAAAGAAATTTTCAATCATTTGTTCTCCTGATTTTGCAGGATCAATAAACTCTTCAAACAAACCAATTGTCTTTTCTGCATCATTTTCTTCTATTGCTTCTTTTACTGATTGAATTGATTGACTGAGTTCTTTTAGATGCTTGATTGGTTTTGGTAATGTTTTTCTTGTAATTCCAAACAAACCTTTCTTTTCTTTACCCATTTTCTCTGAAACATTTGGTGCCAGATCATAAATTGGAATTTTTGATAGACCGTCACGTTTTTCGTTTTGTACAAGTAATCCTTTCTCTAATAATTTTCTTAATGCTGTTTCTGCATCAACTTTATCCAAAAATGTTGTCCAAACAATTGCGCCCAGTGTATGGTATCCTTGTCTTACTGATTCTAACACAACAACTTCTTCAATTCTTTTGAATGCATCTTCAATACGAACATTTGCAAAATCTTTATCTCTAATTGATTTTCTTGCATTTTTAACATCAATCTCAATTGAGCGTTTTAATGATTCTAATGATTCTGGTACTTGATTTAACAATGATAAGAAACATGCTTTGTTGTACCATGCCATTCCATATGTTGGGTCTGACTCTACTGCTTTTTCAACTGCATCTAATGCTTGAGCATATTTTTTTTGCTCATAATGTACCAGTGCTTTAAGATTCCAAGCTTCTGGATTTGTAACATCAATATCTAAAATTTTATCATACACTTTTAGTGCTTCACTGTATTCGTCTACATGAAATCTGGCATATCCTAATTTCATTAATGTCTCTACACTGTTAGGATCAATTCTTAGTGCTTGTTGAAAACAGACGATAGCTTCTTCTAATTTTTCATCTGCCATTCTGTTGATCCCTTGCTTGAATAATTTTTTACGATTATAATCTGCATCAACTAGACTAGTTTCTTTTTTGACTATCTTTTCTGATTCTACTTTTTCTACTTCCTTTGCTTTTTTCCCAAAAGGTTTCTTCAATAGCTCAAATGCACTTTTCTCTAGATAAATACCATCTTACTGAGCCTAACTTTGGTATTTTTTTCATGACATCTACTTATGCGATCTAAATACAGAAATAGTTGAAAATAACACCAACGAATATGTCATCTCAGTCACGATTAGAAGTTCAAGGACAGTCTCCATTTCGACAATCTGGTGTTTATGAAGCTCAAATTGCAATTACTGATTCTAAACCTTCTGAGGATGCACTTCGAACAAAACGATTTTCTTCTTTATGGCGAGGAACATTTCATCTTCGTGTAAAAGATGGATTATTTTCTGAAACTATTGGTTCTCCTGAAAACCCTTTACCTACTTCTGTAACTGAACTTAGTACCATTTGGATTGTTGTCACTGATCTATTTTCCTCATTACATTCTGTTTTTGATGTAACTTTAGCAAAACCATCTGTATCATCTCCAAAAAAAGAAACTAAAACTGAAACTAAAACTGAAACTAAAACTGAAACTAAAACTGAAATTCCAAAACCAAAACGTACTCCAAAAACTGTTGGTTCTTCTGGAATTCAAGGTGCTCCTGGTGACAAAGGTTCTTCTGGAATTCAAGGTGCTCCTGGTGACAAAGGTCCACCTGGTCCACCTGGACAACAAGGTCCCCTTGGAATAAAAGGTAAAGATGGTTCTGTTGGACAAACTGGTGACAAAGGACCAACTGGTGACAAAGGTACACCTGGTGACAAAGGAATTTCTGGAGAACGTGGTTTAACTGGAGAAAAAGGAATTACTGGTGATAAAGGAGATAAAGGTGACAAAGGAGTTACCGGTCCACCTGGCGACAAAGGTGAAAAAGGACCAACTGGTGGTATCGGTGACAAAGGTTCTTCTGGATTAAAAGGTCCCCTTGGTGACAAAGGAGACAAAGGTCCAACTGGTGCTCCTGGTGACAAAGGTTCTTCTGGATTACGGGGCCCGCCAGGTTTACTTGGTGACAAAGGTCCTTCTGGTCCACCTGGTGACAAAGGTCTAACTGGTCCTGTTGGAACTTCTGGAGAAAAAGGTCCAACTGGTCAATCTGGAATTCAAGGTGAAAAAGGAATTCAAGGCACTCCGGGTCCAATTGGAGAAAAAGGTCCACAAGGTTTACTTGGTGACAAAGGTCCAATCGGTCCACCTGGACCACTTGGTGACAAAGGAGTTACTGGTCCTTTAGGTCATGTTGGTGACAAAGGTCCAATCGGTCCACCTGGTCCCCTTGGTGACAAAGGTAACAAAGGTCGTGAAGGTCCAATCGGAGAAAAAGGTCCACAAGGTCCACAAGGTCCTGCAGGCTCTAAAGGCCTAACTGGAGTTCCTGGTCCTCAAGGAGAAAAAGGTGAAAAAGGCACAATTGGGTCTGTTGGAGAAAAAGGTCCAACTGGTCCAATCGGAACACCTGGAGAAAAAGGTCCACAAGGTCCACAAGGTTCACAAGGTGAACGTGGAACAACTGGTCCTTCTGGAGAAAAAGGTCCACAAGGTCCACAAGGAATTCAAGGTCCACAAGGTGAACGTGGTCCAACTGGTCCAATAGGATCAATTGGAGAACAAGGTGGTGTTGGAGAACAAGGTCCAATCGGTCCACCTGGTCCAAGAGGTCCACCTGGTCCACCTGGAGAAAAAGGTCCATCTGGTGGAATGTCTTCAGAACAAAAAGCAATTTTCAAAGATTTGTTAGAGATACTTACAACAAAAAATATTATTTCAACTGAAGAACAAATTAAACTCATGAGTTATCTTTATTGATTAAATTTTTCAAAAAATTATTTTCTAAACTATTTTTTATGTTATGGTATTTTCATTTTACATTTTTAAAAATATTTTTTTTAAAAATAATTTGACAATGTTTTGTTTACAGTTAACACTGTTTTAAAATTTAAAAATAGAAAACAATTCGTCGTCTAAATGACGATTGTTAGTTTGACGAGATTATCGTCTTTTTGCTGCTCTTCTTTTAGGAGCTGCTCTACGTTTAACTGCTGCTTTTCTCTTTGGAGCGGCTTTGCGTTTAGTTGCTGCCTTTCTCTTTGGAGCTGCCTTTCTCTTTGGAGCGGCTTTGCGTTTAGTTGCTGCCTTTCTCTTTGGAGCTGCCTTTCTCTTTGGAGCGGCTTTGCGTTTAGTTGCTGCCTTTCTCTTTGGAGCTGCCTTTCTCTTTGGAGCTGCCTTTCTCTTTGGAGCGGCTTTGCGTTTAGTTGCTGCCTTTCTCTTTGGAGCTGCTTTTTTAGTTGCAGTTTTTCTTGTAGCTTTTCTTTTAGGAGCTGCTTTTTTTGTAGTTGATCTACGTTTAGTTGCAGCTTTTCTTTTTGTAGCCATAGTTGAGACGGCATTTTCATTGTTTTTCAGTGGTTAAACTAAACAAAGTTACACAAACTGATCACTATTTGTCAAGTAGTTTTTTCTAATTTTTTTAATTATTTGATCGTAAAACTTTCAAAAAATACTTTCAAATCTTGATCTATAAGTTACACATCTCTAATAATTTTAGAAATCGATCTTTTACGCATGTATTGTAAGATTATTTGTAATAATTTCTTTTTATTTTGTTTTACTCTTCTAAAAGTTATTTTTTTAAATTATTTTTTGATCTAAATTAAAATTATTTTTTTAATTATGTTCCACGTTTTTTAATAATCGTTAACACGTCTTCATCTATTAAAATATGGTTTAATCCTACTCTTTGACCGCCAAACTTTACACTTTTACCCCAAACTAAACTATATCTGAATTCTCTTTTCAATCTTCGGTGAAGTTTGTTACAAATATCTTCAACTGTATCTCCTTCTCTTGCAATTAACGGTTCTTTGAAATCTGTTTCCCCTCCTTTTGGCCTCATGTAAATTCTGATGAATTTTAATTTCCCATAAATTTTTTCTTTTAATAATTCAATATTTACATCTGAATTTGCAGAAACTTCAATTACGTCTGATTTTATTTTTGTTTTTAAATTTTTTAAAAATTCTTTGTCTACCAAGTCAATTTTATTTAAAATCGTTAGTGCTTTGGAATAACTAATATTTCCTGCAATGTGATCTGCCAACTGTTCTGATGTTACATCTTCTCTTACTACAACACGAGCACTGACAATTCCATAAAGATGTAAAATATCTTTGAGATGATCTACTGAAATTTTTGTAAGTTTTACTTGTTGGGCAACTGCTATTCCACCCATTGATGCTTTTTCAATTGTTAAATTTGGTGGTAATTGATTTAATCTAATTCCTATATTTCCCAATTCATTAACCAACACATCTTCGTGATATGGTTGGAACACATCTAAAACAAGTAATACTAAATCTGCAGTTC
>Ga0209263_1002145_pt1 | contig 10641 bp, 10 predicted proteins | sample SaaInlV_DNA_100m_FD_184684 | JGI IMG/M metagenome (GOLD analysis project Ga0209263, IMG submission 184684) | Marine microbial communities from expanding oxygen minimum zones in the Saanich Inlet - SI075_LV_DNA_100m (SPAdes) (version 2) | ecosystem: Environmental > Aquatic > Marine > Unclassified... | reverse complement strand
TTTTTTTTATTATATAATTTTCATATATAATTTTCATATATAATTTTCATATATAATTTTCATATATAATTTTCATATATAATTTTCATATATAATTTTCATATATAATTTTCATATATAATTTTCATATATAATTTGAAAAACATATACTCTTCAAAATTTATCAATCTGCATGGTTAGCAATAATGACATTCGAGAATATGTCAAGGAAAAATATGGATATACACCAAAGAATGCGTGGATTGCACATGCCAAAGAGCACTATGAATTGGATGTAAATGCGGCACACAATCGCTCCGGTGAAAGAAAATGGCCATGTCCCACAAAAAGATTAGTTGAGTTTGAGGAGATATTCTTGCATTTTAAATTATTAAAATCAGAAAATTAAATGAGTTTTATTTTTTATTTTTGACTAATCCGTAGAGGGTGTTGCTTGTTTTAGGCTCGATATCCCAAGTAATTTGATTCAATTCAGTCAATCTTCCCATTATTGCAGCACGTATTGAAATTCGTTTTTTCTTTGCTTTCATTTCAATATCGCTATCGTCTCTCATATTGATAGGATTGGCATATTTGCGAATTTCTTGGAATTTTGTATCTTTGTTACTCTCTGCCCATTTTTCAAATTCTAAATCAATTTCATCATCAAGATATTTTTCACCAGATGTTTTAACATATTTGGAAGCAATTTGGTTCTCGGGAAATTTTGTTCTTGTCAATACACCCAACTTTAAATTATGTTTGATTGTTTTAATTATGCTATTTACCACTTTGTCCTCAAGATCAATTTTTCCTATAATTTCTTTAAAAATAAATTCAGATTCCTCCTTTGAAAAAATCAATTTTTGGTAACTTTGAATATTTTTATCAAAGATTTTATTTTTAAGACGACAAAATTCTATGCCTTTTTTTGTAAGGCCAATCTCAAAATCATAGTCCTTAATGGAGCCTATTTCTTGAAATTCAAATTTGCCTGTTTTATTATTTAATTTTGGCAATTCTTTATTTTTTCTAACTACGACATTGACTAATCCCATTGCATTTAATGCACCGTCAAAATATGCCATGCCGTTAGAAGATTGACTCAATGATTTTTTTTGTCTATAGAACCAAGATTCTTTTGTCATGCCAACAAAATGTTCTTGAAATCTGGATTTACTGGTTTCAATTTTTTGGAATTCTTTAATGTCTGGCTTTAAACTGGTTTTAGATGTTGGAACATAAGGTAGCCCTGTAGAACGTTTTTGGTGTCTTTTTATTTTAAATTTCTCCTCATAATTTCTAATTTTTGCTGAAATTGCATATGCAACTTCGTATGCAATTTCACGAAATGTGTCATATTTTACTGTGGTTTCATCGTTTTCAATCATTAAATGTCCTAAAACAGTGACTGCTACCTTTATTGGTAAAAATCGGCTATAAAATGACAAAATTAAAGGGTAATCATCATCAGGTAATGAAATTTTGGATAAATTTGATGATGTTTTAATCGGGGTAGCAGTGTCGCAGGTTTTATCATATTGATTGCAAATTAGATTATATTGTTCTAATCTTTCATTATGGATTCTTTCAAGTACATTATTAGTAAATTCTATGTTGTTTTCATTGAGTGCAGAATCGTTTTGTTTCTGTTTAAGGGATGTTGATTTTAGAATATTATCTTCCTCTGTTTCAATTGATGGGGAAGTCATTAAATTTTCTAAAATATTTTCATCAGTAGTTTGTTCAAAATCTGAGTTATTTGAATCAGCGGATTGATTGTGTGCTTCAGCGTTGGCAACCATCTGTCTAAATGACTTTCCATAGTCGGGATGGTTTAGCCAAAAGGATTTAGTTTTTGCTGGCATGAACGGTAACATTTCATATATGTGCTCAAATGCTTTTTTGGGGTCGGTCCATAAGTTGATAAAGTAGTTTAACGCATAATTAAAAAATCCCTGTATGCTTTGAAATTTTTTTCGGGAAGTCTCATCTGCGAGAATATTTTGTATTAATTGTAATTGACGTGGTGTGGGAGGAAATCTTTGAATGCCAGGGGGGCCAGACTCAGATAAAGGATGAAATTCTAATTTGAATAATTTTTCTTTTTTTCCGGAAACGCCAACCATCACTTTTTTAAATTCGTCTGGATTCATTATGGCCTTGATGCTGTCTATCATTTCAGGTTTCATGTGTGGAAGTAAGTTTTTGAATTGAATTTCAGATTGAGCAGGATCATTCCACCAATTTATGTACAATCCAATGGATTCTACAACAAAATCACTAAAACTAGTAAAAATGGTTTCATTGTCTTTTGCAATTTTTTCAATATCTATAACCTCTGAAGAACCTACATGAATTTCAATTTCTTGAGTCGACATGAAATTAATTAGTCGGTAATACTATTTATAGAAATCTATTGATATGTACTTTTCTTTAGTAGTAATGTATATCGATCTAATCTTTTAATAGAAATTATAGTATTATTGGCTGTAATACCCTTTACTCCTGATGTTATGTAGGTATTATTATATACCTCGTTAGCACTATACAATACAGAATGTCTCAAATAATATTCAAAGATCAGGAAGGATTGGAATTATTCAACGAAACCCTGAAAGACGATGCCATAAACAGGCAATCCATACTTTCTAACCGTGGCATTGAATTTCATAATTCTTGCGAATTATGTGCAGTTTGCTTTGAGGCTCCAACTACTGATGAGATAACACATGAGAGAATCAATTTAACAAAACACCACATACGTTATTTTCCTCAAAAGATTGCATTTGTTCATAGTAAATGCCACGATAAAATTCATGATCCTAAAAATCCAATAACATACCTCATTGACTTTAAAAAAGGAGATTCCAGAAAATTCTATCAAAAACAAAATAATTCAAAATTAACATCAGGAGCTTGTTCAGCATGAGTCTAGTTACAGATGTATTTGATTATGTTAAAACTAATCCTGGTACAGACGGAATCAACCTTCAAAATCATTTTTCTAATGACAATGTCTCAGACACTCTTTCTAATTTGGAATCAACAAATGCAATTAGATGGACCAACCAAGGATATGTCATAATCAAACAATCAGTTATCGATATGAGATTGTCATTGGATGACTTGATTGAGGATGTTGAAGAAATCATCAAAGAACAAATTTTAAAAACATGTCCAAAATGTAATATTAATACAAAAGGAAAACAAAACATAGAAGAGATATTCGGTTATAGAAAATGTAGCGGAAAAATAATCCCTCAAAGCTATTGTAGAAAATGCAGATGCAATAAGATGCAGGGGAAAATAATTACTACCGGAAACAAAACCGTCAGTTACGGGTCAGGCTATTTAAAATGGAAATCCAAGCAAAAACAAAGAAAGCCACAATTTGTCAGACAAGAAATAAAAAATAATGCTGCAAAAACAAGTGTAGATTTAAAGGAAGAGCGGGAAAGAACTCTCTCTTTTGAGGACCACTTTAAAAACTCCATAATAGATTCAAATGACAACGTATTACAATATATGACACGATCTTCTGACGCTACAAAACGTGACGACTTTAAATTTTAGATAAAAATTAAGTAGTTCCATGAATAAACTGTTGATATGAATGACAAAAACATTAAAGAAATTGACAAGTATATTGCGCAAAACCCTGATGCAAAGTTGCCAAAAACCCATTCAGTCATAATAAAGGGAGATAGCAAAGACGTTCAGGTTTACAAGATACCGTTAAAATTACTGTTTTTCAACATTAAAAATGGCAGATTTGCCGCAGAGTATCTGGAATTAAAAGAAAAACTAGGCCGAGATTTAGAGCCAAATAAAATTGAGGACAAAAAGCTCATTCAAAAAATGCTCCTAGAACTGGATCCCAAAAAAAGTCTGGAATTGGAAAATGATCTGAGAAGATACGGGCAACGCGAACCTGGAATATGCACGCATGACGGGTATGTGCACAATGGAAATCGAAGAATGTCTGTCATTCAAAACATTGTAGACACCGGCAACCTTAGCGCAGATTTTCTTCAAGTTGCACGACTGCCTCCAAATGTGGATGATCAGGACTTGTGGTTGATTGAGGCCGGAATCCAATTGTCAAAAAACGTTCAGCTGGATTACGGACCGATTAACACTCTTTTAAAATTCAAGGAAGGAATCGACAACGGACTAACGCCGATACAAGTTGCAAAAAACCTCTACGGCTACGGCGATGAAAAACAAATTTTAGAAAAGCTGGAAATTTTGAAACTAATCGTCAAATATTTGAAATTCATTGGAGAGCCAAACCACTTTAAAAAAGCAGATAGAATTGTGGAGCATTTTATTGATTTGAACAAGATAATTGCCGCAGAAAAAAGAAAGGGCGCAGCAATTAGTGAATTGTCTGCATATCAGAACATAGGATTCCAGTTGATTCATGACGGTGTAACGCAACGCGATTTGCGCGCAATGAAGAAAATTATCGGGGAAGAAAAATCTAAATCACAATTGTTCAAGGCTTTGGAATACAGCAAACCTGAATCCTCAAAAAAGAAAACTGCGGTAAAGATGCAGGCAGAAGAGGAGGATGCCTACACCCCTGCTGTAACAATTTTCAATGAATCAAATGACACTGCAAAGGCCATAACTGATTCAAGCAAACCTCTTACAAATCTGGAACGTGCATTTACAAATTTGGATACAATTGACGGTAGAAACAGCGCGGTATCAAGCACAGAGTTTCAAAAATTACTGGACCGCATTGAAAAAATTGTAGATAAATTAAAGAAGTGATGGACCCCAGATTTCTTCCCTTTGAGGATGCACGCGAGTATGCAAGATCATTGAAATTATCATCAGTTGTGAAATGGTTTGAGTTTACCAAGTCCCCTGATTTTCCAAACAACATTCCAAAACGGCCTGAGGGAACATACAAGGATGAAGGCTGGGAAGGATATTCTGACTGGCTGGATACAGGTATGGGAAAATATGTTCAAAAAAAGGAAAACAGGATGCCATTTGAGGATGCACGCGAGTATGTCCGCTCTTTAAAACTTCCAGGAATTAAAGGATGGATTGCATACTGCAAGTCTGGCAAAAGACATCCGGAAATTCCAGCATCAGCACATACTGCATACGGAGAAGAATGGGAAGGATATGGGGACTGGACAGGTACGGGAAGGACTAGGTATTCCAATTTTTTACCCTTTAAGGAGGCACGTGTATATGCGCGTTCTTTAGGTCTGTTTACAGAAAAAAGTTGGAGTAAATTTGTAAAATCAAACGAAAGGCCAACAAACATTCCAGCAAACCCGAAGGGCACTTACAAAAAGGAATGGCAAGGATGGAAAAATTGGCTACGCGATTCTGATGATTCATTTACAGAACATTTAGTTGAAATTGAAACAGAAATTGGAGATAATTTAGATGAAGCAATCAATGAACTTGAAAGTGAATTTCTCCCTTTTGAAAAAGCCAGGGAATATGTTAGAAAGTTAGGTCTGAAAGGGCAAAAAGAATGGTTTGCATATGCAAAATCAAACGAAAGGCCACCAAACATTCCATCATCACCATACAATATTTATGAAAAATGGGCAGGCATGCCTGATTGGCTGGGAACGACAAGAATTCGTGAAACACGTTTTGTATCCTTTAAGGAGGCACGTGCATATGCGCGTTCTTTGAATTTAGGAGGACAAAGAGAATGGGAGGAATTTGTAAAGAGTGGAAAAAAACTGACAGGCATTCCAACCCATCCCGAAAAAACATATGCAAAAACTCTAGAGTGGACCAATTGGTATGATTGGTTGGGAAACACTCGAGGAAAGTCAGGTCAAGGTGCAGCTTTCAGACGAATCAAATCTAGGTTTCAGGAATTAGAACATGCAGAAAATTCATTAGAAGAGATAATGAAAAAACTGTCCGAAGAATTTCCAGAACTGCCTGAAAGCGAGATACGATCTATTCTTAAATCCTAGTAATGAAAAATAATGCTACCATGAGTGCCAAAATTAACAAAGCTTCTGACGAGAATCTGAGAACAGCTTTACAAAAATTGTGGCATCTTCAAAAGCAACTTTCGCTTTCTGATTCAGTTGTAGAAAAGGCAGCTTATCTTTACAGAAAGTCATTGGAAAAAGGAATTGTGAGAGGACGCTATATTTCTACATTGATTACCACCACACTGTATGCTGCATGTGTTGATGATTTTGTTTCAAAGGATCTAAAAGATATTGCAAACGCATCCAATGAAACAGAATATGACATTGTGAGATATTACAAAACTTTGACTGATAATATTACTTTAGATAAAATACACGCAGATGCGATAGAGCAGTATGACAAAACACTGGAAATCAACCCTGATGAAGGTCGTGTCTTATATGACAAGGCCATAGAGTGTTCCATTTCCGAAAATTACCGTGACTGCGTATCTTATTGCGATAAAATAATTGAAATATACCCTACTGACACGGGAACTTGGAATCTGAGATGTTCTGCATGTCAGGATTTAAACGAATTTGAGCAGGTCATTGAATGCTGTGATGTTCTGACCAAGATCAATCCTAAATCTGAAAGTGCATGGTACAACAAAGGCAATGCATATTATGATCTAAAAAACTACAAGAAGGCCATCGAATGCTACGACAAGGTAACCAAGATTAATCCTGAATACTTTCATTCATGGTTTTGGAAAGGCTTAGCATATTATGATCTAAAAAACTACAAGAAGGCCATCAAATGCTACGACAAGGTAACCAGGATTAATCCTGAATACGATGATGTGTGGAACAACAAAGGTTTAGCCTACCTTAATCATGAAAATTACAAAGAATCTATCGCATGTTTTGATAAAGAAATCAAAATTGATCCTAATTATGACATTCCTTGGAAGAACAAAGGTCTGGCATATCATTATCTAAAAAACTACAAGAAGGCCATCGAATGCTACGACAAGGCAACTAAGCTAAATCCTAAAGATTCCGATACCTGGACTGAGAAAGGTTTGTCATATCATTATCTAAAAAACTACAAGAATGCCATCGAATGCTACGACAAGGCAATCAAGATCAATCCTAAAAATGAAATTGTTTGGCACAACAAAGGTCTGGCATATTATTATCTAAAAAACTACAAGAATGTCATCGAATGCTACGACAAGGCAATCAAGATCAATCCTAAAAATGAAATTGCTTGGCACAACAAAGGTCTGGCATATTATTATCTAGAAAACTACAAGAAAGCCATTGTATGTTTTAACAAGGCAACCGATATTGATGCTAAAGATGGAAGTGCTTGGTTCTACAAAGGTCTGGCCAATGGTAAGTTCAAAAACTATGATCAGGCCATCGAATGCTACGACAAGGTAACTAAACTAAATCCTAAATTTGAAAATATTTGGTTTGGGAAAGGTTGGACATATTCTAATCTGGGAAATGAGAAACAAGCAATAATTTGTTACAAAAAGGCAATCAAAATTAATCCAAAACACAGCATGGCTCACAATAACATGGGATTTTCATTATTTTTGGCAAAAAAATACAAGGATGCGTTAGTGTATGCAAACAAGGCCATCAAATTTGATAAAAATAATACTAATGCGTATGAAACAAAATGTGTTATTTTGTATGAACTAAAAAAATATTCTCAATCACTTACTGCAGGTGAAAAGTCAGTCAAGATGGGGTCAAAAGACAAGGAAACGCTGAATTGCATTAAAAAAATAAAAAAGATTTTGAAAAAGTAATTATTTTATCACATTGTATCCCTCATCGACCTCAAAGTTTCTTTTTTGGATCTTATCTGTTCGTAGTACTCGTATGCCTTTTGGCCTTCCCCGTTTGACTCGTAGAGTTTGATCAGGATGTGTATTGTTTCAAGGTCTTCAGGATCTTTTGCAATTGACAGTTTCAGATACTTTTCACACAGTTTCATGTTTCCTACATGGTGGTAAGACATTCCTCTGTAGTAGTCTGAAACTGAATCGTCTTGCGTTAGCTCAATGCAGTTCCAAAACTCCCCCAGCGCCTCCTTTACATATCCCTCACCGGCAAAAATCAATCCCAGATAATAGTGGCCTGCATAGCTGCTTTGTTTTGACAAAAATTCGAGCAGATATTTTTTTGACTCTTCGAATTTTTTTTCATGAAACAGTGACATTGCAAGGTCATACAGGCAGTCAACCTGTGTCGAGTCCATCTTCAATGCTTTTTTGTATGCATCTGTTGCCTGCGAGTATTTGTGCAGGTTGTCATGTATCTCCCCCAAATTGTAAAAGTATTGTCCAACTTCACGAAACACGTCCTTGGATTCGATTTTTGGCAGCTCTGAATTATCAGAACGTTTCAGATACTCACTTGCAGAGTCATTGAATGATTCAATTTTTTCTGAATACCTCTGTACAGCCATTTCCCAGTACATTTTTGACTTGACTTCATCAAATGAGGAATAGACATCCCCCAGACTGTGAAATGCGCGCGGATCATGTGGATCAAGTGCTATGATCTTTTTGTAGCAGTCAATTTTATCGCTGATTGTAGATGTGTCATTTGCCTGGTTCAGCAAAGAGTCCTTGGTGGAGTGTGCAGTACTCATTGGATTTCCTCCTCAAAGCATTCAAGACACATTCCGTCAAGAACCTGATGGTTTTCCAGCTCCAAATGGCCTATCCATTTGTCACATGCTCTGCATGGCATGTGTAGTGGAACTGGATCTTTTACTCCCCCCGTTTCTATAATTACTCCTGGAACCAGTTTTTTACAACAAGTACACTTTACCATGGAGTGTTTGTTTACACCTTCTTTGGCATATCTGGCAAAAAGACCCTCTGTCTTTGAACCGTTTTTGCAAAACTCGGCAATATTTTGGCCCTTGCCTTTTGGGATTAGTTTAGAAACTCTTTGTTTCATATCAAATAATTGATATTCTACTGTTTTGAGAATAATTTTGAATTGTCCAGAAGTTATTTGGACTGATTTAGTTTTCTTCTTTAAGTCTGGTTATCATTTCTGATGCATCTCCCTTTGTCTTTGGAGCGTTCTCATCCCCGCCCAACTTTTTGATGTATTGTTTTTGTGCATCAGTTGCAGGATCGTTTGTCCATTGTGGCTTTTCATTATTGTTTGCTTCATCACTAGCATCTTCTTTTTGCAATTGATTCTGTTTTTCAATTACGTCATTCAGTGACTTTCTTGTTTTTTCATTCTCCTCAATACTTAGTGCTTTTTTGTAACATGCAATTGAATCTGGATATTTTTTTAGTTTATCTAACATCTCTGCTTTAACATTCCAGTGGTTAAAATCTAAATTTGTATCAAACTTTTCCTCATAGACCCCCATCCATTTTATTGCGTCTTGAGTTTTTCCAAGGTTATCTAATGCTATTGGTTTCATACTCAATGCTATATCGTTATTTTCATTAATGTTTAGTAGTTCTTCAGAAATCTCTAATGCTTCTTGATGTTTCTCAAGAAGAGATACTGAAATTAGTTTAATTTTCAAAATATCCGAATACAACATATCTTGAAGAAAAACATTTTCTTTGCTGATATCTATCTCTAACGCCTTATCACAACACTCTATTGATTCTTGATATTTTTTAAGATATATCAACGCATATGATTTTCCATTTGATAAAATATTAGCCCGCTCTACATTACTCAATTCCATCCCTAACGCCGTATCAAAACACTTTATCGCTTCTTCAAATTTTTTAAGACCTACCAACGAATGTCCTTTATTATTTAATAATTCTGTATTATTCTTATCCATATCTAAAAGTCTATCTAAAATCTCTAACGCTTCTTCAAATTTTCCAAGGTTAAAAAATGCATTTGATTTTCCAACCAATAATCCCGTGTTTTTTGAATTCACCTCTAAATATTTATCAAAAAATTCTATCGCTTCTTGATGTTTTCCTAAGCGTGACAACGTTATCCCTTTTAGACTAAAAAGAATATCTGCATCATTGTCCCCCATATCTAAAACTCTATCTAGCATCTCTAACGCTTCTTCAAATTTTCCTAGGGAATATAGCACAAATCCTTTCAAAGCCAATAATCCCACATGGTCCTTATCCACCTTTAACGCAGCATCACAACACTCTGTTGCTTCTTGATATTTTCCCATTGACATCAACGCATCTCCTTTCACAAACATCACCTCTACATTGTCCTTATCCACCTTTAACGCAGCATCACAACACTTTATCGCTTCTTCAAAATTTTTTATATTTAATAAAAAATGACCATATCTTTCATATGCGTAACCAAATTTAGGATATTTTTCAATTATATTTTTGAATAATTCTTGTGCTTTTTCATTTTGTTTTAATCTGTGATATGATTCAGCTTTCACTACATCTGGAACCGGAGATTCAGGCTCAAGCATTTTCCATTTTACGCACTCTTCAAGAATCTCATAAATGTCGTTACTGGAGTCAATTCTTTTAACAATCTCATTTATTTGAGGATCATCACCTTGTATTTTTTTTAACTTTTCTTTTGATTCTTCATCTATGATTTTTCTAAAATCTATAAACTCTGGAGTGCTAAAAAATCCCATTATTTTTTTACTACTTGCTTTCTAATATCTTTAATTCTGTTTCTTACAGTAACTTCGCTAAGTTCTGCTGCAATTGCAATTTGTCTTAGTGTGTGCTTTGTATTTTTTAAT
>Ga0209263_1002135_pt1 | contig 10661 bp, 12 predicted proteins | sample SaaInlV_DNA_100m_FD_184684 | JGI IMG/M metagenome (GOLD analysis project Ga0209263, IMG submission 184684) | Marine microbial communities from expanding oxygen minimum zones in the Saanich Inlet - SI075_LV_DNA_100m (SPAdes) (version 2) | ecosystem: Environmental > Aquatic > Marine > Unclassified... | reverse complement strand
CCATGACATCAAAATCTGGTTCTGCTGATGTGCTTCAAGCTTTGGGAATATCCATTGATAAATCGGTGGAAGAATCAACAGAAGATATTGAAGAAATTGGTTTGGGATTTATGTTCGCACCAGCCTACCACCCCGCCATGAAACACGCAATCGGCGCCCGAAAAGCTTTAGCTACGCGAACGGTATTTAATATATTAGGTCCGCTCTGCAATCCCGCTGATGTAAAAGCCCAAGCTATGGGCATTTTTCACCCGGACTTAACAGAAATTCAAGCCAATGTTTTAAAAGCGTTGGGATCTACTGATGTAATGGTTTTTCATGGTCGCGATGGATTGGATGAAATTTCTACTACAAGCACCACCAAGATTAGTCAAATGCAAGCTGGCTGTGATGTAACTACTTTTGAATTTGATGCCACAGAATTGGGATTGAATCGAGTCTCTCTTGATGATCTTCAAGGCGGAGAACCAACCGAAAATGCTGAAATAATTCAAGCAATATTGAAGGGTAAAAAAGGTCCAAAACGAGACATTGTTTTGCTCAACGCTGCTGCGGGAATTGTAGTGGGCGGTAAAGCACAAAATCTAAAAGATGGTCTTGAAATTGCGAAAGAATCTGTGGATTCCAGGGAAGCTCTAAACATATTAAATCAATTAGCTGAATGAATATTCTCGAACAAATATTAGACGTAAAACGTCAAGAAATTGACCAAATCCAAAATTCAAAATTTGGAGAAAGGCGTGGCCAAAAACGTAGTCTTAAAGATGCACTTTCCAAACCCGGAATTTCTATCATTGCCGAAATAAAAATGAAATCACCAAGTGAAGGCGAAATTTTGCCCAACGCCGATCCAGTTCAAATTGCAAAAGAATATGAATCGGCTGGTGCTTCCGCTATTTCTGTCTTAACAGATTATAAATTTTTTGGGGGCAGTTTAGATATTTTAACTGACGTTCAAAAGGCAGTGTCCATCCCTGTTATCCGTAAAGATTTTATTATTGATACAAAGCAAATTTTAGAAACCGTTCATTATCAAGCCGATGCCTTTTTGCTTATTGCCGATGCATTAGATCAAGATACCTTACAGCAGTTAATAAAGAATGGTAAAACATCAGGCTTGGAAATTCTTGTTGAATATCACGATGAAGAACATGCTGAATATATTTTTGTTTTAAATCCAGAGATTGTGGGTATCAACTGTCGGAACCTTAAAACCATGACTACCGACATTTCTTATTTTGGAAAAATGATTTCGTCTCTTCCTTCAAATTCTGTGAAAGTTGCTGAAAGTGGGATTTATACTTCCGGTGATTTAAAAACTATTTCTGATTTAGGTTATGATGCGGCGCTCGTTGGAACATCGCTCATGAAAACCGGAAATCCCGGAAAATCTTTAGAAGCATTGCTTGGGGGCATATCATGATTTCCACCAAAATTTGCGGTATAACAAATTTGTCTGATGCACAATGTGCCGTGAGAAATGGCGCATCCGCCATTGGATTCATTTTTTATGAAAATAGTCCGAGAGCTATTTCAATTGAAAATGCTAAAATTATTTCAGATCAAATAACTGGTGAAATTTCGCGCATTGGCGTTTTTGTGAATCATGAAAAAGACTTTATCGATGAAGCAATTTGGGAAGTCCCGTTGAATATGATTCAACTTCATGGCGATGAACCGCCGGAATTTTGCAATCAGTTTAATGTGCCCATTTTGAAAGCGTTACGCGTTAAGAATGAAACCAGTTTATCTACCATGGATCAATATAAAGTGGATGGATTTTTGTTGGACACCTTTTCAAAGGATCAATATGGTGGAACAGGTAAAACCTTTGACTGGTCATTGGTAAAAGGGAAAACTGAAACGCCAATTATTCTTTCCGGCGGACTCAATCCGGAAAATATTTTAGATGCAATCGCAACGGTAAATCCTGCGGCGGTGGATGTGAATAGCGGTGTAGAATCATTTCCTGGAATAAAAGAACATTCGAAAATAGAAAAACTTTTTGAACAACTCCATAAAACTGAAAAAACAAGATTTCAATTTTCAAGTGTTAAAGTAAAAACGTGTTCAGGTGTTCCCGAAAACACGAACACTTAAACGCTATAATACATGAACACATAGTAAAAATGAAAAATAAATTTACAGATTACAATCTTCCAGATGCCCGGGGGCATTTTGAAAAGTTCGGTGGCAAGTTTGTGCCCGAATCGCTCATTCCTGCTTTAGAACAACTGGAAAAATATTACGCTGAATCAAAACAAGATAAAACATTCCAAAATGAATTGGATGACTTGCTAAAACATTATTCAGGACGGGAAACTGCTCTCTATTTTGCATCCCAAATTTCCGAAGAATTAGGATTCAATATTTGGCTTAAGCGGGAAGATTTGAATCATACCGGTGCCCATAAAATCAATAATGCTTTGGGGCAAATTTTATTGGCACGCCGAATGGGGAAGAAACGTATTATTGCCGAAACAGGCGCGGGACAACATGGCGTTGCCACCGCAACGGTCGCCGCTCGCTTCGGATTGGAATGCATCGTTTATATGGGTGAAGAAGATATTCGCCGACAAAAATTAAATGTTTTCAGAATGAACTTATTGGGTGCAGAAGTCCGCCCCGTTTCTTCCGGAAGCATGACATTGAAAGATGCAACCAATGAAGCCATCCGCGATTGGGTTACAAATGTAGAATCTACCTATTATCTAATTGGCTCAACCGTAGGTCCCCACCCTTACCCTATGTTGGTTCGAGACTTTCAATCGGTCATCGGTGAAGAAACGAAAGAGCAATTTGCGAATCAGTGCGGCAAGGCTTTGCCAGATCGATTGGTGGCCTGTGTCGGTGGTGGCTCAAATGCTATGGGTTTATTTTATCCATTTATTAAAGATGATATAAAAATAGTTGGGGTAGAAGCGGCGGGAAAAGGATTAGAATCCGGTGAACATGCCGCCACCCTTACCAAAGGAGATTTCGGCGTTTTACATGGGGCAGCATCCACCCTTCTTCAAAACGAAGATGGACAAATAACACTCCCCCATTCCATTTCTGCAGGGTTGGATTATCCGGGGATTGGTCCGGAACACAGTTATCTTAATGAATCAGGTCGGGTGAAATATTTTTCCGCCACAGACACAGAAGCGCTGGATGCATTTCAATGGCTTTCAGAAAAGGAAGGCATTTTGCCAGCACTAGAATCAGCCCATGCCTTGGCATATTTACGCCAAAATAATAATGAAATTGAACCCGGCGAAAACGTGGTTGTTTGCCTTTCTGGCCGGGGAGATAAAGATGTTCATACCGTGGCCGAAGCCTTGGGAATTAACTTATGAATCGTATCCAAAAATTATTCAGTGAGCCTAAAGAAAAACTAATTCCATTTTTGACTGCCGGTTATCCGAAATTGAAAAGCACAGTAGATTTAGTCTACGCCGCTGCAGAAGCCGGCGCTGATATGATTGAAATTGGAATTCCATTTTCTGATCCACAAGCAGACGGTCCTATAATACAAACATCCAGCCAACAAGCGCTGGATAATGGTATGACGCTAAAGAAAATATTTGAACAAGTTACAGAAATTCGACAAAGAACAAAGGTCCCAATCGCACTAATGGGTTACTATAATCCGATTCTGAAAATGGGACATGAAACATTTCTGAATAATTGTGTTTCATCTGGCGTGGATGGACTGATTCTACCCGATTTACCTTTAGAAGAAGCAACACCCTTTTGTGAATTGGCAAAAGCCAAAGGTGTCTCTCCTATTTTATTGGTGGCGCCAAACACACCTAATGAACGGATTCAGAAAATATCGAAATTGGCAGGCGATCTCATTTATGCCGTAAGTATTTTAGGTATCACCGGGAATGATTTGGCTTCCAAGGATGCCTTGTCAGAATATTTGAATCGTGTTCAAGAAAATAGTGTGACACCATTTGTAGTTGGATTCGGAATCAGCACCCGGGACGAAGTAGTTTGGTTCAATAAACATTCGGATGGAGCCGTAGTAGGATCAGCCATTATTAAAAATATGAGCAGTGATAGTAATCCTGTTCAACCAGTAAAAACTTTCATTCAAAAATTAAAAGGAATTGTATGAGTAAAATAGGAATTCAAGGTGGGAAGGGAAGTTTCTCCGAACAAGCGGCCCAGGAGTTTGCCCATAATCATGGGATAGAAGGAGCGGAAATTATTTACCAAATTTCATCGGAACAGGTGTTGTCCGGTGTGGAATCTGGCGAAACAGATTTCGGCATCTTTGCCATGGAAAATGCGCAAGGCGGTGTGGTAATAGAGAGTGTAGAAGCATTGGCAAAATACCGTTGCGAAATTATTGAAATGTTTCATATACCCATTACCCAAAATTTGCTTGGGTTGATAGGAACTCATGTAGGCGATATAACAGAAATTCATTCTCACCAACAAGCGCTTCGTCAATGTAAAAATTATTTGAGCGAACATTTTTGGACGCGTCCACTCATAGAAGATGATGATACGGCGGAAGCAGCTCGACGATTATCAGAAGGTAAACTTCCAAAAACAGCTGGCGTAATCGCCAATAAAGCGTGTGCAGAATTATATGGATTAGAAATTCTTCAAGAAAGCATCCATGATCTAAAACATAACCTTACCTTATTTCTTGGTATTAAAAAATTGGGGGATTCATGAAAAGCGTTGGAATTATTGGGTTTGGCCGGTTCGGAAAAGTATTGGCAAATATTTTACAGAAAGGATTCTCCATCAAAGCGTATGACCTGAATTCCGATGCTTCATTTTCTGGAGTCGAGTTCGTAGAATTGGATGAATTATTAAAAGAAAAAACAATCTTTGTTGCTGTTCCAATTCGGCACTTTGAATCAGTGATTTCAGAAATATCATCTAAATTATCAGGAGAGACAACTCTAATTGATGTGTGTTCTGTAAAGAAACATCCAGTGAGCATTATGGAAAAGTCTTTACCTGAAAATGTGGGTATTATTGCTACCCATCCTATGTTTGGACCCGATTCATTTATGTCAAATAATCGTCTAAAAATGATGATGAATAATACAAGAGATACCCAAAATCAGTTTAACTTTTGGAAAGGATTTTTCAAAGATCAGGGTATTCAAGTCTTGGATATGACTCCGGATGAACATGATCGTATGGCAGCGCAAACCCAAGGAGTTACTCATTTTCTTGGACGAATGTTGAAAGAATTTGGAATCAAAAAAACGTCCATCGATACACAAGGGTTTCGGGACCTTTTGGACTTGGTGGACCAAACCTGCAATGATACTTGGGAGCTATACACCGATTTACAATTATTTAATCCCTATACAAAAAATATGATAAAAAACTTGCAAGAATCAACGAACAAATTGGATAATCGCTTAAAGGAATTACAATCATGACTAAGTGGAAAACGGATAGTTGGAAAAAATTTAGCGTTAAGCATTTACCTGATTATCCAGACAAAAAACATTTAGAAGAAGTGGAAAAAACCTTAAGCAATTTTCCGCCACTCGTATTCGCCGGAGAAGTCCGCTCCTTAAAACAATCACTGGCAGACGTATCTGAAGGGAATGGATTTTTGCTTCAAGGTGGGGATTGTGCCGAAAGTTTTTCAGAATTTCATGCAGATAATATTCGAGATACATTCCGCGTCATTCTTCAAATGGCGGTGGTATTAACATCCGGTGCAAATATGCCCGTGGTCAAAATTGGACGTATGGCGGGGCAATTTGCTAAACCACGATCCAGCCCAACAGAAACTATCGATGGGCTTGAACTCCCCAGTTATACTGGGGATATTATTAATGACATTCGCTTTGAAAGTGATAAACGAATTCCAAATCCGGATCGCATGCTGAAAGCTTATTCCCAAGCTGCTTCAACTTTGAACTTACTCCGTGCCTTTGCTGATGGTGGGTATGCAGATCTTCGCCATGTTCAATCCTGGAATATGGGATTTGTAAAGAGTGGCCCGCAAGGAGAGCGATATCGACATTTAGCAGACCAGATTCAAGAAAGCTTAAATTTCATGGAAGCATTGGGAATCAATTCCACCAATACGCCACAACTTCGACAGGTAAAGTATTTTACGAGCCATGAAGCACTATTGCTTCCTTATGAAGAAGCACTCACACGAGTTGATTCAACTTCAGGAGATATTTATAATACATCCGCTCATTTTGTTTGGCTCGGCGATCGCACACGATTTTTGGATTCTGCCCATGTAGAATTTTGTCGCGGAATCAAAAATCCGATTGGCATAAAATGTGGCCCGACAATGGATCCGGATGAACTCATTAAACTTTTAGATATTTTAAATCCAAACGATGAAGCTGGACGAATTACACTTATTACTCGATTTGGTAATGATAAAATTGATTCTTATTTACCCAATCTCATTCGCAAAGTGCAAGAAGAAGGGCGAACAGTTGTTTGGTCTTGTGACCCTATGCATGGAAATACGATTAAAAGCAGTAACGGAATTAAGACGAGACCTTTCGATAGAATTATTGATGAAGTGAAACAGAATATACAAATCCATAAAGCGGAAGAATCTCGCATGGGTGGAATCCATTTAGAAATGACAGGACAGAATGTGACCGAATGCACTGGCGGCTTGGATGATATTTCTGAAGCGGATCTGACCGACCGCTATCGCACCCATTGCGATCCGAGACTGAATGCAAATCAAGCTATTGAACTGGCATTTCTTATTGCTGATGAACTAAAGCAAAATGGGCATTAAAGGCAAAATCACATTCCCGGGAGATAAATCTATCTCCCACCGATCGCTCATGTTTGCTGCTTTGGCGGATGGTGAGTCACGGATATCCAACCTGTCCACAGGTGCCGATGTGCAGTCCACTCGAGCCTGTTTGGAAGCATGTGGAATTGAAATTTGGAATGATGAAGATGACGTAATTGTAAAAGGCGGAAAATTCTCTAATCCCGCGCAACCATTGGATTGTGGGAATTCCGGCACCACAACGAGATTACTTTTAGGATTATTAGCAGGACAAGGAATCAACGCCACTTTCATTGGAGACGATTCCCTTTCTTCCCGTCCCATGAATCGTATCTTGAATCCACTATCTCAAATGGGATTGAAGTCCGAGAGTAACCTTGGAAAATTGCCCATCAAAATTTATAAAAGTAATTTAACCGGTATTCAATATGAGTCACAGGTTGCCAGCGCACAGGTAAAATCCGCTGTCCTTCTAGCGGGACTTGGCTCGAGCGACAAAACATCAATCATGGAACCGATTTTATCTCGTGACCATACAGAAAAAATGTTGAAGGGGCTAGGGGCAAATATTTCTATAAATGAACTCACCACAACCATTTCCCAATTGAATACTCCTCTTTCTTCTTTTAATTTGTCGGTCCCTGGTGATCCATCCACGGCCGCATTTTTTGCCGCAGCTGCTGCAATTGTTCCTAATTCAGAAATGATTCTAAATTGTATTTTAAGAAATCCGACCAGGATTGGTTTTTATGGTGCACTTCAAAAAATGGGTGCCGGTATGGAATGTATTAAACAATGGAATGAAACGGGTGAACTGATTGGCGATCTAAAAATATTTTATCAACCATTACATGGTATAAATATAGATAAAAATGATGTCCCTGGTTTAATAGATGAACTTCCGGTTATCGCTATTCTCGCCACTCAAGCACAAGGAAAAACAGAAGTCCGTGGTGCTAAAGAATTACGTGTAAAAGAATGTGATCGAATCCATGCGGTTTGTAAAAACCTAAAAAAAATGGGTGCAGATTTAGAAGAATTAGATGATGGTTTTATTATTAATGGTCCGACACCGTTAAAAGGAGCAGAGATAGAAACGTTCCATGATCACCGCATTGCCATGGCTTTTACCATTGCGGGATTAATTGCAGAAGGCGATGTGATTTTAGACTATCCCGAATGTGCTTCTATCTCTTACCCTGAATTTTATGATGTGCTGGAGAGTCTAAAACAATGAAACGATTCGCTGTTATTGGAGACCCCATTGCTCACAGTTTGAGTCCTGTTCTTCACCAAGAAGTGTATAGCCAACTTGAGCTGGATGCCTCCTTTGAGAGAACCCGTGTTAAACCTGATAATCTTCATTCGTTTATGAGCTCAAATAAACTGGATGGATTTAATGTAACAATTCCCCATAAGCAATCGGTGATTCCTTTTTTGGATGAATTAGATGAATCAGCGCAAATCATTGGTGCGGTCAATTGTGTCCACAAAGGGAAAGGATATAATACCGATTGGATAGGTTTTTTGAAGGCGATGGAAATAAATAAAATAGATTTAAATGGTAAGGATTGCACAATTCTCGGAGCCGGTGGCGCAGCAAAAGCTATTGCTTATGCTTTTATCATATCAAATGTAAAATCAATTTCTATCATAAATCGGAGCCAAGAGAATGCTAATCAATTATCCCAATGGATTCAAAATAATTCAAATATTCGCGTAACCACCACAACACCAGAACATTTATCCGCCGTGGCGGACTTATTTATTAATTGCACACCATTAGGCATGTGGCCGGATACAGAACAAATTCCAATGAATATGGATTTAGTCAATAATAATCATATTTTAGTGGATACGATCTATAATCCCATTGAAACACAATGGCTAAAATCAGGAAATGCAAAAGGTGCTAAAACAATTGGTGGCTTGGATATGTTTATTGCTCAAGGATTGGCTTCAGCCGATATTTGGTTTGGGAAAAAGATTTCTAATCAAATTAATGTTGATATAATTAGACAGATATTAATCGAAGGGAAACGCTTTAAGCGTTTCCCTTCGATTCACTTTCCTTGATTCTGTTTCTACAAAATTGGGAATGAACTAAATATTTTTCGGCTTTTCATATTTTTCCAATTTTTCTAAAGATAAATTTATTTTTTTGCCTTCCACCACTAAAACCACTTTTCATGCGGGTTTTGGATATCCCAGTTATCATAACCACCTCAGGTGCGATCCTTTTTTTAGGATCTATCCCACAATTATATACCAGGAAGTTGCCCCTAACAGGGAATTGGAATTTACCGACACTGAAAAGATTCTAACAGATATTGAACTTTTAAAAGAAATGGTGGAAAAAGGGATTCTAACTGAAAAAGAATTTAAGAAAGCAAAGAAAAAATTATTGGCACAAATTGGTCAACTCGTCCCCAATAAAAATACAGAACCAAATGTATCCTCATTGATGTAGCAATTAGCTAACATCATTCATATTTTATATTGGGTATTTAAATTTTTATTCCATACGATTCGGAAAGGATGGAAATATTTTTCAAGGAATTTCGGAATTTTTCCTTTCCATAATTATAATAATCAAACTTTATTTTTGAAATATTCTGCTGGATTAGACTCCAGAGGAACCAATAAAAATCCGGAAACGGTTTCATCATATCAATAAGATAAGTGGTTTCTGTATTATTTTTCCCTGAACAATAAATGTCAATTAAGGCATGCTCTGTTTCGCGGGGGGCGAGAATTTCCTGAAACATATCGGCCAAGTCATAATACTTTGGAGCCATGCCAGCATACTCCCAATCAATAAGATAAATGGGATTTGGAAAATGTGAGTCCTGGTTAATTACCATGATAAAGTTTTCGGGAAGTAAATCTATGTGGCAAGCTGTGTATTGATTTTTCGGGATATTAATTTTATTAAATATATAATCAAGTTTCTTAATCATACCCTTTATATCAAATTCAGGATAGGAGACAGAAAGATCATTAAGAATAGTTGTCATCTTTTGTATTTCCACAAGTGGATCGAACATTTTTGATAATTGAATTCCGCTACGATGTATTTTTAAAATGGGCTCCATAATCATTTCATGAAATTCCACGTTCAAAAAATCATCATTCTTCATCGTGTAGGAATCTGAAATATAATCTACAACGGTGATATTGATTTCCGGCACATACTTTACCAATGCCGGAGAAACACCAATTTCATGCATTTTTTGAATCGCTTCTGCTTCCGCATTTCTATCAATAAATAATTCTGTTTTTTCACCATAAATACGAACAGCCCAATCCACATTCTTTGTAGTTATTCGATAGAGTTTATTGGTAAAGCCTCCTGTGAGTCACTAATCTGAATTGTTTCGCCCTGTAACTCAGGAAATAATTTCAGGCACGTTTTTTCATCAAAACTATCTTGTAATGGATTCATAATAAATTTTTAATTATTTAGCCGGGAGTTAATTGTTTCTTGTTGATTCACCTTCCCCGATTTCGTTTCAACAAACTTAGGGATAAAATAAATTTCTTTCGGTCGCTCATATTTTTCTAAATGCTGAAAAGACAATTCCGTTTCATTGCCCTCCACTAATAAAACAACTTTTTCTCCCAATTTATTATCCGTTTCGCCAACGATATAGAATCGTCGATCTATAATAACCGACGCTAATTTTTCTTCTATCACTTCCGGAATAATTTTGATTCCACCGGAATTAATTATATTGTCAAATCGGCCCAACCATCGGAAAGATGATTTATCGACCAATTCAACAATATCATTCGTTATAATTGACTCAGAATTCAGCATTGGCGCATAAATCACCAAACAATCTCGTTCATCAATTTCAAAATGAATCCCGTCCAAAGCGCTAAAAATATCCGATTTATTCGGACCGTTCAGCGG
>Ga0209263_1002134_pt1 | contig 10664 bp, 9 predicted proteins | sample SaaInlV_DNA_100m_FD_184684 | JGI IMG/M metagenome (GOLD analysis project Ga0209263, IMG submission 184684) | Marine microbial communities from expanding oxygen minimum zones in the Saanich Inlet - SI075_LV_DNA_100m (SPAdes) (version 2) | ecosystem: Environmental > Aquatic > Marine > Unclassified ... | reverse complement strand
TTCTATTATTGATGACCAGATTGGAGCTCCTACAGGCGCAGAGCTATTAGCAGACGTTACCACCCATTCAATTTATACAGCCTTAAGACAACCTCATGTATCAGGGTTATATCATCTGGCCGCCAAGGGGGAAACTTCATGGTATGGCTACGCCAATTTTGTGCTCGATAAAGCCCGTCAATCTGGAATTAAACTTCAGGTTCAGGCAGAGAATATTCAACCGGTAACAACTGATGCCTTTCCTCAAACTGCGCGACGACCTGGAAACTCTCGATTAAATACCAAAAAAATAGAACATACTTTCGATTTAACTTTGCCTTTATGGCAAACTGGAGTAACACGTATGCTTACTGAAATTTTTGAAAAAAATTATGACCCAACGTAAAGGTATCATTCTAGCTGGCGGCTCCGGCACAAGACTCTATCCCGTAACTAAAGTAGTTTCCAAACAGCTACTCCCAATTTACGATAAACCAATGATTTACTACCCCTTGAGCACACTCATGCTAGCGGGTATTCGTAATATACTTATTATATCTACACCCCAAGATATTTCACGCTTTGAGCAACTATTAGGAAATGGTGGGGATTGGGGTCTCAACTTGCAATACGCCGAGCAACCGAATCCTGATGGATTAGCTCAAGCCTTCATAATTGGCAAGAATTTTATTTCTCAGGACCCAAGTGCTCTCATTTTAGGAGATAATATTTTCTACGGGAACGATTTGCAAGCACGACTTGCCTCCGCTACGCTAGAACCAAGAGGTGCAACTGTTTTTGCCTATCATGTACAAAATCCTGATAGTTACGGGGTAGTCACACTTGATTCTCAAGGCCGCGCTACTTCATTGGAAGAAAAACCTTCTCAGCCAAGAAGTAACTACGCTGTTACTGGTCTATACTTCTATGACAACCAAATCGTTGATATCGTCACAGATCTTAAACCTTCCTCCCGGGGTGAATTAGAAATAACTGATGCCAATCGGGCCTACCTAGAACGTAATCAACTACATGTCGAGGTTATGGGGCGTGGGTATGCTTGGTTAGATACCGGCACTCACGAAAGTATGAGGCAGGCGAGTAATTTTATCGAGACTATCGAACACCGTCAGGGCCTCAAAATTTCTTGCCCAGAAGAAATTGCTTATCATCAGGGCTTTATTAGTGCCGAGCAACTTGAAAAACTGGCGACACTTCTGAATAAAAATAGTTACGGAAAGTACCTTATGAAAATTTTGAAGGAACCGGCCGCTAAATGAAAATAATCCCTACTTCCATTCCAGAAGTTCTCATTATTGAACCTAACATCGCCAGTGACAGCCGAGGATTTTTCTTTGAAAGCTTTAATGAAAAGAAATTTAGTCAAAGTACCGGGCTTAATGTACGCTTTGTACAAGATAATCACAGCCAATCAACTAAAGGGGTACTTCGGGGCCTACATTATCAAATTCAACAACCACAGGGAAAATTAGTACGCGTAGTACGTGGTGCGGTTTTTGATGTTGTAGTAGATATTAGAAGATCCTCCCCCACGTTTGGCCAGTGGGCAGGCGCTGAGCTTACAGAAGAGAATTGCCGCCAACTTTGGGCCCCAATAGGATTCGCACATGGCTTTCTTGTTCTTAGTAATAGGGCTGATTTTCTTTATAAAACTACAGACTATTATGCTCCCCAATTTGAGCGTAGTATCTTATGGAACGATCCAAACATTGGTATCCAGTGGCCGCTTAATAAAGAACCGCGGCTTTCAATTAAAGACAAAGCTTCTTTGCTGCTTGAACAAGCAGATACTTATCCATGAATGAGCATAACCCGTCTATAAATTCTCCTACATTATTCAACATCACTCCTCTTCTTCTCACAAATTTAATGGTAAAATAATGAGCTATAGAATTACAATCTGGGTACCTCTGAATATTAAGATAATTAAGGTATATAGAAGCTAACCAAATTTAGCCTTGTTAAATAGAAATAATAACTATAGTTTATTTATTCAAATTGCCTGATACAGATACCCCCTCGTCTTTAGTTTCCTCATTAACGTCATGTAATGAGCCTAGTGAAACTACAAATATACCGACTAAATTTTCTTTAGTAATTCCCACTCTCAACGAAGCAGATAACATTGACCCTTTATTAGCTGGCCTCTTTGCACTTGATCTTCCACCTAACCATTTTGAAGTAATTTTTGCCGATGATGGCTCAAGTGATGGCACGCCGGACAAGATACGTGCCTGGGGGGGAAAGGCAAATGTGAGGCTCGTAGAGCGCCAGGAAAAACCAGATTTGACTGCATCAATCTTAGCTGGTGTTGAAATAGCATCCAGTAATATCATCGTGGTAATGGATGCGGACCTTAGTCATCCGATAGGCCGACTAACTGCCGTAGTAGAACCAGTGCTAAATGGTAGTAACGACATAGCTGTTGGTAGCCGCTATGTACCCGGGGGTGGCACTGAAGGCTGGCCAATACATCGACAATGGTTGTCACGTATAGGTGGCTGGCTGGCACGCCCCATATGTGATGTTAACGATGCCACCTCTGGATTCTTTGCAGTTCGTAAGGACTTAATTGCAACAATTCCAGAACATGCCCGTGGATACAAAATCCTACTTGAATTACTGGTAGCAGGCCGAGAAAAAATAAAAGCAGTTGAGGTGCCAATCTGCTTCCGAGATCGAACGCGAGGAACCTCAAAGTTGTCATTCTCCCATCAATGGACTTACTTGCAACGATTGATAACATTAGCAGGAGGTACAGCCTCTGTCAGTACGGCCAGTAAATTTGCATTAGTCGGGCTCTGTGGCGTAATAATTGATACGATATTGTTTCAAATTTTAGTAGTTTATGAAGCTGGGCTTGCACAAGCACATATTGTTAGTTTCTTTGCTGCGGCAACAGCAAATTATGCACTTAACTCTAAATGGTCATTTCGAGAATACCATACAGGCTCACTGAGATGGAACAAATTTGGTCGTTTTTTAATGGTCGGTATGTTTGCATTATTGTTGCGAGGTGGCGTTCTAGCCTTACTGGTATATGGCTGGCATATGCCCGCAGGGTTAGCAATTTTTCCGGCAATTGCTGCGACAGCAATTGTTAATTATCTAGGTTCTGCTTTCTATGTCTTCCCTATAACAAATAACCCGCCGTCATTAGATACCCGCTGGCGAATTGCTTCCGTAGGCATTGTTGTATTCATCCTATTATTACGACTGATTTATTTGGGACAAGCGCAATTAATTCCGGATGAAGCGTACTACTGGAATTATGCTCAACACATAGATTTAAGTTATATCGATCACCCGCCGATGATCGCCTGGTTAATCTGGCTAGGTACATCAATCTTTGGTGACAATGAGTTTGGGGTGCGCATCGCCGCATATATTTGCAGCCTAATTACAATGGCCTATCTATATGCATTAACACTCAATATTTACGACAAATCAACTAGTATGCGCTCAATATTGCTACTGGCCGTCCTTCCAATAGGATTTGTTCATGGAATACTAATGACGCCAGATGCACCGCTGTTAGCGGCCTGGGCTGCTACACTTTACTACATGGAAAGGGCCATGGTTGCTGGGCGTAGTTCGGCATGGATTGGCGTAGGCATTGCATTTGGTTTGGGGATTCTCTCTAAATATACACTTGGACTTCTGGGATTTTCAGCTTTATTATTTTTGCTCCTAGATCCAACTGCACGTCGCTGGCTATTCCGCCCACATCCTTATCTAGCAGCAACACTTGCATTGCTGCTGTTTGCGCCTGTAATTATCTGGAATAGTGAGAATGACTGGGCTTCATTTATATTTCAATCAAATAGAGTAATAGGGGCGGGAATAGATAATCAGTTCTCGATTCAGTATTTACCTATGCATATTCTGGTGCTACTGACTCCGATAGGGCTAATTGCTGCAGGGCTTGCATTATTCTTGAGAAAGGATAACGAAAACCAACCTGTAAACAGGCACCGTTTATTTATACGAATATTTGCAGGCCTCCCTTTAGCGGTATTTGCCATTGTTAGCATATTCAGCGCGCCACGGTTTCATTGGACAACTCCTTTGTGGCTTGCCCTATTACCGACAATAGCTTGGATGATGGGTAATACAAATAATCTACAGAACATTACATACCGTTTACAGTCTTTATGGAAACCAACAATCCTGATGACAGTATTTTTCTATGCATTCACACTACACTATGTAGTACTTGGGATACCAGGTATTCCATATCCAACCTCAATAACAAAGCATTATTTTTGGCGTGAAACAACATTGGAAATTGAAAGAATAGTAAATAATATACGCCAGAAAACAGGACAGGAACCTATTGTTGTCGGCATGAGTAAATGGTCAGTTGCAAGCTCATTATTATTCTATAATAATGACAAAAATAGCATGGATATTCGTTCTCGAAATATGTTTAATGACAGCGGAGCCATGTTCGAAATTTGGAATCCATCAGGATTACCTTCAACCAGACCCCTCGTTATGGTAAGTATGAAACCTAATCGACTGGTGCATACTCGGCTTGGAGATGATTTTAATCAGATCTTGACCCATCCTGGCCCGATACTATATAGACCCATTACACGAAATAATAAAGAGCTGCGGGTGGTATATTACCGAATTGCACAAGGTTATTTGGGGGGAGGAACCCCTTATTGGATGGAGGGGAAGGAACCCCTTACTGGGAAGAGGGGTCCGTTAATAAATAGGAATAATGACTAAGATGGTCATTTTGCAATCCATACCCTTTTAACTAATACTCAAGTAAAATTTATAGTGCTACTTTAGCCTCACAAAAATCATGCATAAAATATCTGAAATTTATACTAAAGCTGTTATTCTGAGTGCGGGCCAAGGCAGAAGACTGCTTCCATTGACTAAGAACTCTCCAAAATGTCTTTTACCCGTTTCTGGCAAACCGATTATTGAATGGCAGATTGATGCTCTACTTACAGCTGGGATAAAAGAAATTATTGTAGTAACCGGCTTTCAGACCAGCCTAGTTGAAAAATTATTACAAAAACGCTATCCAGATCACAAGAAAATTAGAATACTTTTTAACCCTTTTTTCGAGGTTGCAGATAATCTAGCCAGTTGTTGGGTAGCGCGCTCCGTTATGGACGGCAATTTTCTACTGTTAAACGGTGATACAATTTTCGATGTTTCCTTGCTGAAACAAGTACTAAAATCGAAACCTGCTCCTATAACGCTCAGTATAGATTATAAAAAAGCTTATGATGCAGATGATATGAAAGTTCAATTAGATAATAAGGGACTGGTCAAACATGTAAATAAAATCCTGCCTGAAGATCAGATTGATGCGGAGTCAATAGGGCTCATTTATTTTCGTTCGAATGGACCGATACTATTCCGTGATGCAGTTGAAGATGCGCTTCGATACCCTACTGAACTTAAATCCTGGTACCTTACTATCATAGATAAGCTAGCCGGGAAGAATCTAGTTAATGTTTGTTCAATATCTGGCCATCGTTGGTGCGAAATTGATTATTCCTCGGATCTGACAAAAGCCCAAGAATTATTTTGTGAGTAAGATGGTATGGAGCATAACAAAATATCAGGTGACGTTTTACAAGCTAATACGTGATCAATATACTAAAATCAATCTATAGGGCACCAAGGTAGCTCTATCAGCTTAATTATTTCAGGAGTTTTGAATGTCCCATAAAATGCAGCCTGACACCTTGGTTTTCAATAACACTATGAGGAAATTTGGGGCACCGCATACCATAATATATCAATATCAACACTGGAGTATTTTATTGAGACCAGTACAGTTAACTCTAGGTTCTATGGTTCTGGTCGCTCATGATTCTGCCTCTGCGTTCTCCCAGCTTAGCCAAGAGAGTTTTATGGAGCTACATAAGATAACAGCCCAACTAGAGCCGGCTCTCGATCATGCATTTGCATATGACAAACTAAATTATCTTATGTTAATGATGGTCGACCCGGATGTACATTTTCATGTTGTCCCCCGCTATGCGAAACCAAAGAAATTTGAGAATATAGAGTTTACTGATCCGGGCTGGCCAAATGCTCCTGATTTAAGTCATATTAATAAAACAAGCTCGCCAATTAATCTAAATATTATCGATCACATAAAGGACTACTTAGTATAATACAAGTGAGAGACCTGAAGAACAACCATGAGTCCTCAATGTCCCTTAATTTCTATTTATAAGCAACTAATATAGAACAACGATTTTGCTAAATTAATAACATGCGATAATAGTGGCTCTGAATAGATGGTTATTTTAATCTAGCTATGGAAAATAAAAGAGATACTCCGGTCTTTCCGCTTCGGGAGGCACATCACCTTGTCCGTGGTCTGATGACCCCAAATCCTATTATTTACTGGGTTGATTTTCTGTTCCATGTCACATTGGGCTGGGCAGCTTTTGTGGTAGTTTTATCTGCCCCATTGTTTAGCATTTGGCAATTTGTAGCATTTATTGTGGCAACATTGGCTCATTACCGTTCAGTAATCTTTATTCATGAACTTGCACACTTAAAAAAAGGCACCTTTAAGATCTTCCGCCTAGTCTGGAATCTTTTTAGCGGGATACCATTCTTAGTTCCATCTTTTACGTATAGCGTGCACTATGACCATCATAAACCAGATATCTATGGCACCAGTGAAGATGGTGAGTATATTCCCTTTGCAACAAAAAACCCGATATTGATGATTGGCTATGTATTATTCTCGTTCCTTCTCCCTTTTATATTTTTTGCACGCTATCTCTTACTTACGCCTGCATCTTATCTGATCCCACCACTTCGTAAACTTTGTTGGGAAAGAGCATCTTCACTTTCTATAAATCCAACCTATAAGAGGCCAAGTGGCTATATACGTAATGATAAATATTGGAAAATACAGGAATTTGCAACTTTTGTATTTTCTATAGCAGTCATCACATGCATCACGCTTGGTATCCTACCATTTAAAATTATTATTCTATGGTATTTAATTGGCACATCTATCTTTATTTTAAACTCGTTACGCACCCTTGTTGCTCATGCATACCGTAACCCTGGAGACCAGAAAATGGAATTTCATGAGCAATATCTTGATTCTATCAATATATCCGGCAATTCATTTATTACTGCATTATGGGCTCCCTTGGGCCTGCGTTACCATGCCACACATCATCTCTTTATGAGTATGCCATATCATAATCTTGGGAAGGCTCAGCGTCTCTTAGTAAATAATCTTAGTGATAATTCACTTTATCTAAAGGCTACACGCAATAGTATGTGGGATGCATTATGTCGAATTTGGGGGGAAGCATCAACATCACGCTAAACTATGTATCATTGGGAGGTGTAAGCTAAATATGGCACAACTTATCCTATTAAGACATGGCCAAAGCATCTGGAATCGAGACAGCCGCTTTACAGGATGGAGCGATGTTGAGCTCAGCCCGCTAGGTATACAAGAAGCAGAAATAGCCGGACGCTTACTTTCAAAAATGGGTTATACCTTCGACTCATGCTTTACATCTGAACTCAATCGATCAAGTGAAACTCTGCGTATAATACTATCAATAATGTGCCTAAGTAACACACCCATACAACATAGTTGGCGCTTGAACGAACGCCACTATGGAGCCCTAGAAGGGATAGAAAGGTGGTCAGCTATTAAGAAATTCGGTATTTGGCCAGTCCTTGGCTGTCAGATAAAATCTAATTCAGCACCTCCGCCCCTTGATCCTACAGATAAAAGATTTCCAGGAAACCAATTACGCTATTCAGATATAGATAAGAATGAATTACCGTTTGGAGAAAGCTTAGAACAAACGCACGTACGTATGCAACCATATTGGAGAAATATAATTGTACCTAGAATCAAAAGCGGGGAAAATATTCTTATCGTATCTCACAAGAATATCTTGCGCACACTGATAATGCAATTAGATGGAATATCTTTCAGCCAAGCAATGAAACTTCCTCTTGCTACTGCCCGTCCGCTTCTCTATGATCTTAACAGTGACCTACAAACTGTTCAAAAACGATACGTAGATACTATAAATAATTAGTGTCTACGTATCGTTTGATTTTTTGTGAGCTAATCTTTCAACCTAAAAAACATCAGCATAGTTTAGTATCCCAGTAAATTCCTTCTTATAGAATAGTTCTTAATTTGCCAATTATTTTTATGAACTTCAAACCCCTTAAGACTAAATAGATTTAATATCAGCTACTATCAGTAAAAAATTTAACTTTATTATCTTATTTAACGAAATCACTTTTTCCATGTAAGTATCTTAATCCCTCTCACTTTACTCAAGAGAGCAAGTAATTTACGTAGAAACCTGGAGTTGCTGGGCAATAATAACCATACATCTGAAATACGCTTATCCTTGCGCAACCATCCATAAAACATCATAAATTTTAATATTAACAATAAATTAGCCGGACTATTTTTCATATGAAGGCAAGGAATCTTAGCGGCCGGCTCTGTAGAAAGCCAATGTACAATTCCCCCCCTTTGAAACACATACTCAATTGAATTGAGCAGAGTTGGTGTGAAATCAGTCAGCGAACAGTCTCCTGAAAGAAATAAAACATTACGCTGCGCACTTGGATAGCGTGAGAAATAGAGGGCGCGATTACGCCGTTTTAGCTTACGATACGCCAGACCACGGCCAAAAGAGCCACCACCTTTATGATAAATGAGTGAATCCGGATGTACACCTATATGCCAGTTATGCTCGTAAATCCGTCGGCCTAAGTCTATATCTTCATAATAACCCCTACCAAATATAGGGTCGAAACCTCCGATTTCCTGAAAAACACTTCTTCGAATTAGGAACGCGTAGCCCCTAAGACGATAAGTACGAATATAATTACCTGGTTGACGTAAGTACCGGTTAAAGTCTCCATGTATACAATCATTACTAGCAGGAATGATGACCGCAAGCTGAGAGTCAACTGACATCGCTGCACATAATGGCGGGAGTATATTCCCATTCATCTCAGTATCGGAATTAAGTACTAGAATGTAAGATGCGCTAGATCGGCTAATTGCATCATTTACAGAAGCACCAAACCCTTGGTTCTTAATTGAATGATGGATATGAGTGATGCTATATGGCAAGCTATCGAGCATTTCACGCGTCTCCACATTAGAGGCGTCATTATGAATATAAATGTTCTCAATAGATTCGCCAAGATAAGATACAACGGAATCAATGCAACGCTTTGTTAGTACAGGCGCATTGTAAACCGGAATCACTACATCAATAGACGGCACTACAATTTCACTCATACAACCAAATAATTTCCTTAAGAAATCTCTAAACCACCAAGATATTTATACAAATTTTACCTATATTTGCTCTTCTAAAAGGGCTACATACTTAGGTAGAACATCTGGCCCATTAACATCTATCATTTCCTCTAGAAAAAGAGCACGATGCTCTTCTATGTAGAAAGAATCACACCCATTTGTAAGAAACCTTTCAATCTTTTCATACACGTCATCTCGGCACCTCAGCTCTGTTTCTGGCATAAAATTAGCTACTGTAGATCTCCCCGCATGCAAATAGTCTGCGGCTAATACCGGTTTATTAATCTTGACTGCCTCGAATGCAACTGAAGTCGCAATATCAATAATAACATCTGCCCAGTTTAATAAATGTGCAGAATGAGTATCGTTGTCTGCAATACTCACATTTGGAAGCTTTAGAAGTGCAGTCTCCTTTGTCAAAGATTGTTTCCAACCACTTCGGGTATGTGGCTTAATAATTATTTCAATGTCCTTGAAGGCTGAAATCATTTGTACTACCTCGCTAACCTCCTCCCAGAAAGTTGTAAAATTACTTTTTCTTAAAAAGATTGCGATTTTAAGCTTACTAGCTGACAGGCTTAGTGGTGAGATTGGTAAAAATTTAGCTAGTTCTGTCAACCATTCATCACAATAGCGAGGTGACCCTAGAACAGAAACTGCCTTATCTTCCAGAAAGGGACGGAAGCGCCCTGCACACAACTCATTTGGCACAACGAGCTTATCAAACATCCGTGCAGCAGCAAATGTATTATCTGGTTTGAGGGTCCACTCCCGACGACGTATCAACTGATTGGCATGCGGACTATCCCCATGAGGTAACGATACCGCACGAAATCCTCTTTTGTGGGCCATTGATATAACCGTTTCGACCCATTCAATACTTATGACCGAGTTTCTCTCGATCCAGTCAAACACAACCACACCTTTATTGATTCCTTCAAAACTATGATTTAACAAACGCTCTGCGGTATTTTCCCAGGTATATTTTCGTTTTTTTACATCATAAATTTGAGCTAAACTACTTACAAATGGACCTATAAAAGAACGACGTAAGCCGCCGATCAACAATAGCGTTTGTAAGCGCCATCTTATAAATTCAAGAAGCGGCAATAGCTCCCGGATATGAGCTACCCGCACACCTTTAAGTTTCCTGAGAAACTCAATACGATAATCATTTTGGAACTGCGAACTGCCAATCATAACAACATCGCAGCTATGACCAGAATCAATCCATTTATAAATAACTGGGGTGATGTGATCGATATCGTTATAATGGCGAAGAAAGAAAAGTGCCTTCATATTTCTTCGCTCATTCTGACTACCTTAGCAACCAATAATATGC
>Ga0209263_1002124_pt1 | contig 10688 bp, 10 predicted proteins | sample SaaInlV_DNA_100m_FD_184684 | JGI IMG/M metagenome (GOLD analysis project Ga0209263, IMG submission 184684) | Marine microbial communities from expanding oxygen minimum zones in the Saanich Inlet - SI075_LV_DNA_100m (SPAdes) (version 2) | ecosystem: Environmental > Aquatic > Marine > Unclassified... | reverse complement strand
TAAGAGCTAGTGCTTTTTTAATAGCTGAAGGTGTACTTCCTTCAAATGAAGGAAGAGGCTACGTTCTTAGAAGAATAATGAGAAGAGGAATGAGACATTCACATTTACTTGGATCTAAAGAACCAGTTTTTTACAATTTGTTTGAAACACTTAGAGATGAAATGTCGGGTAACTATCCTGAATTAGTAAGAGCAGAATCTTTAATTAAAGAAACTTTAAGAATGGAAGAAGAAAAATTTTTAGTTCTTTTAGATAGAGGAATTAAAATTTTAAATGATGAGGTATCTAAAATAGACAAAGTATTACCTGGGGAAGTAGCATTTAAATTATATGATACTTATGGATTTCCATTAGATCTCACAGAGGATATTTTAAGAAATAAATCAATGTCAATTGATACAGAAAAATTCCAATCATTGATGAAAGAAAGTAGAGAGCTTGCTAAAAAAAACTGGAAAGGATCAGGTGATGCTGCAGTTGAAAATATTTGGTTTGGAATAAAAGATAAATTAGAGGCAACTGAATTCTTAGGTTATGAAACTAATCAGGCAGAAGGAATAATTTTATCACTTTTAAAAGAAAATAAAGAAGTTAATGAATTGAAAGAAAATGATGAGGGCATGATCATTGTTAATCAAACACCATTCTATGGTGAGTCTGGAGGTCAAGTAGGTGATACAGGTGAAATTATTGCAAATGATTTTAAATTTGAAGTAACAGATGTTCAAAAAAAACTAGGAGATTTATTTGTCCATTATGGAAAAGTAATTAGCGGATCAATAAAGATAAAAGATAGTGTTGAGTTGAAAATTAATATTAAAAGAAGAAATGACACTAGAGCATATCATTCTGCTACTCACTTATTACACGAGTCTTTAAGAAGAGTGCTAGGTGACCATGTTACTCAAAAAGGCTCATTAGTTGAACCAAGTCGCTTAAGGTTTGATTTTAGTCACATGAAACCAATACCAATGGAGGAAATTGATAAGATAGAAAAATTTGTAAATGTAATGGTTTTAAAAAAATCTGATGTCAAAACACGTATAATGACACCAGATGAAGCAGTTGAAAATGGTGCTTTAGCTCTATTTGGAGAAAAGTATGGTGATGAGGTTAGAGTTCTTTCAATGGGAGATGATGAAGGGAAGTATTTTTCAACAGAACTTTGTGGTGGTACTCATGTAAAAAATACAGGCGATATTGGTAAATTTAGGATAATTAGCCAATCTTCAATTGCGGCAGGAGTGAGAAGAATAGAGGCTTTGAGAGACAAACAATTAGAGGAATTTTTACAAAATAGAGAGAAATTATCTAATATTTCCTCAGAAAAAAATGATGAGCTTATTAAAGATTTAAGTAAACAAATTACTAATTTAGGTGTAAAGCCAAATTTAGATCAATCAGATCAAAAAACATTAATTAAGAATTTATCAAAACAATTAGAAACAATTTCTGTTAATTTAATTTTAGAAGATAAATCAAAAAACACCATCAAAGATGAAGAAATTAATGGAGTTAAACTAAGACTTCAAAAAGTTGATGGATTACCCCCTAAAGAATTAAGAAAACTTGTTGATAAAGGAAAGAAAGAATTAAGCGAAGGTATCATTATAGTTTTTGCGAGCAAAGACGACAAAGTTGGAATTGCAGTTGGTGTTACTGATAGTTTAATAGAAAAATTTGATGCAGTTAAATTTGTTAAAGTTGGATCAGAAATTATTGGAGGTCAAGGAGGTGGTGGTAGAAAAGATTTTGCTCAAGCTGGTGGCCAAGATCAATCTAAAATTGATGATGCTTTTGAAAAGCTTAAAACTTTAATTTAATTTCTTTTTAAGATTACCATCAATTTCATCTAAAAATTGATTAGTAGTTAAATATTTACTTGAAGGACCAATTAAAATCGCTAAATCTTTTGTCATTGCACCATTTTCAACACATTCAATACAAACTTTCTCAATAGTTTGAGCAAATTTTATTAATGCATCATTGTTATCAAGTTTTCCTCTGTGTGCTAATCCTCTTGTCCAAGCAAAGATAGATGCAATAGGGTTTGTTGAAGTTTCTTTACCTTGCTGGTGCATTCTATAGTGTCTTGTAACTGTTCCATGTGCAGCTTCAGCTTCCATCACTTTTCCATCAGGTGTTAATAATGTACTAGTCATTAATCCTAAAGATCCATAACCTTGTGCCATGGTATCAGACTGAACATCACCATCATAGTTTTTACAAGCCCAAATATATTTACCACTCCATTTCATTGCACAAGCAACCATATCATCAATTAATCTATGTTCGTACGTTAGATTATTTTTTTCAAAATCTGTTTTGTATTCTTTTTCAAAAATTTCTTGGAATATGTCTTTAAATCTACCATCGTATTGTTTTAAAATTGTATTTTTTGTAGACATGTAAACAGGCCACTTCTTAATTAATCCATAGCTAAAGCAAGATTTTGCAAAGTCTTCAATTGATTTATCTAAATTATACATTGAAAGTGCAACACCAGGACCAGTAAAATTAAATACTTCATATTTTATTTCATCTTTACCATCCTCAGAGGTCCACTTAACTTCCATTTTACCCTTACCAGGCACCTTAAAATCCGTAGCTCTATATTGATCACCAAAAGCATGCCTTCCAATAATTACTGGATCAGTCCAAGAAGGTACGAGTTTTGGTATATTTTTACAGATAATTGGTTCTCTAAAAACAGTACCTCCAATAATGTTTCTTATAGTTCCATTAGGAGATCTCCACATCTTCTTAAGGTCAAATTCTTTAACTCTATCTTCATCAGGTGTAATTGTTGCACATTTAATTCCAACACCAATTTTTTTAATGGCGTTTGCAGAGTCTATTGTGATTTGATCATCAGTATTATCTCTACTTTTCATGCCAAGATCATAATATTCAATTCCAAGATCAAGATAGGGAAGAATTAGTTTATTCTTGATAAACTCCCATATGATACGAGTCATTTCATCACCATCAAGCTCTACTACTGGGTTATTTACCTTGATTTTACTCATTAAAATAAATTATCTTATTAATTGAATTTGATTGGTTTATATACATATTAATCAAAAATTAGCAAATAGAAGAAAATGATTAGCAAGATATTTCCAAAGATACACACAGAAGGCTACAAATTTTTAGTTATTGCAGGATTCATTACAATAATTTTATTATCTCTAAGTGGTTTTCTTGGAACGATAGGTTTACTACTAACTGTTTGGGTTTATTATTTCTTTAGAGACCCTGAAAGAGTAATAATAGAAGATGATAATTACCTAGTAAGTCCAGCAGATGGTGAAGTGATAAAAGTTGAGGAAGTGGATGGACCAAAAGAAGTTGGCCTAGAAAATAAAAGATTTAAAAAGATTAGCATATTCATGAATGTTTTTGACTGTCATGTTAATAGAACTCCATGTTCAGGAAAAGTAGAAGAAATTTTATATAAACCTGGAAAATTTTTCAATGCATCTTTAGATAAAGCGAGTGAAGATAATGAGAGAAATTATTATAAGTTAAAAGATAAAAGTGGAAATGATATAATTGTAGTTCAGATAGCAGGTCTTATTGCGAGAAGAATTGTTTGTGAAACAGATAATGGTCAAGACCTTAATCAAGGTGACAGAATAGGCATGATTAGATTTGGAAGTCGTGCAGATGTATACTATGAAAACTATGAACCACTTGTAAAGATCGGTCAAAAAGCAATTTCAGGCGAAACTTTGTTAGCTAAGAAATAAGATGGAACAACCAAAAAATAATTTAAAGATTATAACAGATAAGAAAAATGCTAGGGTAATTTTACCTAACATGTTGACTTTAATAGGAGTTTGCATTGGGCTAACTTCTATTAGATTTTCTTTTAATGGACAGTTTGATCTAGCAATTATAGCAATAATTTTTGCAGCTTTATTTGATTGGTTAGATGGAAGAATTGCCAGATTAATTAAAGGGACCTCCGAAGTTGGAAAAGAATTAGACTCTTTAGCAGATGTAATAAGTTTTGGTGTAGCACCAGCATTTATTATGTATTTTTGGACATTAAGTTCATTAGGTAAATTTGGTTGGTTGTTATGTTTAATTTATGTAAGTTGTGTTGCTTTAAGATTAGCTAGATTTAATGTAAATTCTAACCAAGAGCCATCCTGGAAAGATAATTTTTTTGAAGGTGTTCCATCACCAGCTGGAGGTATTTTAGTTTTGTCACCTTTAATTGTAAGTTTGTCAAACTTTGATTATATCAAACTTGATTATAACATTATTGTACCTATATTTTTTATAGCGACGTCTTTATTGTTAATAAGTAAATTTCCTACCTACTCATTTAAAAAGATAGTTATTCAAAGAAAAACAACTATTTTTTTATTATTTGGAATAATTCTCTTTTTTGGACTTCTTCTTGTTTATCCTTTTGTAGTAATATCAATTAGTTCAATCATTTATTTAATTTTGCTACCAATTAGCTTTTTTAGCTATAAAAAACTGAAAAAACAAAATCAAGATAAAAACAACATCGATGACGATGAAGATTTAGAAGATGTGTTGTAATGAAAAAAAAAGCTATTGTATCATTAGCAGATTCTAACTACTTTTCTTTATTAGAGGAATTAATTGATTCAATTAAAAGATTTAAAGAAAGTAGTGAAGTTGCTATTTGTATTTTAGATGCTGGTTTAACTAATGAGCAAAAAGAAAAATTATCCTTAAAGGTTGACGAAATAAGAGCAGCCGAATGGGATATAGAAGTTCCAGATAGCAAAGTTAAAGGAAGAGAATGGCTAAAGAGCCAAGTTTCAAGAGCATTTCTCTCAAAATATTTTCCAAGTTATGAAAAATATTTATGGATTGATTGTGATGCGTGGGTCAATGATTGGAAGTCTATAGAATTATATTTCAAAGCATGTGACAATGGAAAGCTTGGAATTACTCAAACTATTGGACCAGGATACAAGATAACGTCAAAAGTTAATTGGATTATTGGAAAATTAGCAATTATTAAATCTCAAAATTTCAAACATGCTATAAAATCAAATATTAGCTATGCAAAAGCAAGAAAGCTTGCATTTGCACCGCACATAAATATTGGAGTTTTTTCATTAGAAAAAAACTCTAGCGCATGGGAGACTTGGCAGAAAAATTTAAAACAAACCTTAAAAGGTGGTGATATATTTGGCTCAGAACAGTTAGCAATGAATATGTCTGTCTACATAGACAACATTGAAACTGAATTTTTACCTCTTAATTGTAATTGGATTACAAGTAACCTTTTACCAAAGTATGATGAGGAAAATTCTACATTTGTTGAACCTTATTTGCCAAATTATAAAATTGGAATAATGCACTTAGCTGCTGGCATCTGGAAAGACAAAAAAGACATGCGACTTAATAAAGAAATCACTATAGATATTGAAACTCTTCAAGGAAAAACTGTGAGTAAGAGCTTAAGGTTTAATAATTAATTGAAAAAAAATAAGATTTCTAAAAACTGGGTTAATAAACAAAGACGAGATACCTTTGTTAGACAATCAAAAGTTGATGGTTATAGAGCAAGATCTGCTTATAAATTGATTGAAATAGATGAGAAATTCAAAATTTTTAAAGGTGGTATTTCCGTTATAGATATTGGAGCTGCACCAGGTAGTTGGTCACAATATGTGTCTAAAGTTGTAAAAAGCGGATGGTTGATATCAATTGATTTAAAAGAAATGGAGCCTATTGGTAACACTGTTCAAGTTAAAGGTGACTTTACCCATGAAGATGTTCAAGAACAAATAAAAAAACACATAAAAACAAAAATAGATGTGGTCATGTCTGACATGGCGGTAAATACAACAGGAATAAAAAATATTGACTCAATCCAAACAGGTGAATTATGCAAGGAAGCTATGTTTTTTGCAAAAGATCTTTTAACTGACAAAGGTTACTTTATATCAAAAATTTTTATGGGTGGTACGTTTAACGAAATAGTCGCAGAAGGAAAAAAATATTTTAAAGAAGTTAAGGTTTTTAAACCTAAATCTAGCAGGAAAGATTCTAAAGAAAGCTTTATCATTTGTAGTAAGCTTAGATAGATACTTTTAATTTAAGAGGAATCGTATATAAAAGATCATGGTTCCTATAAAAGAAGCTCTTACCTTTGATGATGTCACGTTAGCTCCAAAATACTCAGAAATATTACCTTCTGAGGTGAATACCAGCACCCAATTAACTAATCACCTTAAACTTACAATTCCTCTATTATCGTCTGCAATGGATACGGTGACCGAGAGTAAAATGGCAATAGCCATAGCAAAAGCAGGAGGAATAGGAGTTATTCACAGAAATCTAGACATCAAAAAACAAATTACAGAAATTAAAAAAGTCAAAAAGCAAAAATTATTAGTTGGTGCAGCTGTTGGAGCTGGACCAAAAGAATTCGATAGATCTAAAGCTATAATAAAAGAGGGTGTTGATTTAATAGTAGTTGATACTGCTCATGGTCACACAAAAAAAGTTGGAGAGATTATTAAATTTATCAAAAAACTCAAAAATAATAAAATTGCTTTATGTGCTGGAAATATTGCAACACCAGAGGCTGCTAAATTTTTAATTAAATTAGGTGTTGATATTATTAAAGTTGGAATTGGTCCAGGATCTATTTGCACAACACGATTAGTAGCAGGAATTGGCGTTCCTCAATTAAGTGCAATTTTGTCTGTAAGAAAAGGACTAAAAAATAAGAATATAAAAGTTATTTCAGATGGTGGAATTAAATATTCGGGTGATCTTGCAAAAGCATTTGCTGCAGGTGCTGATGCTGTAATGATAGGATCATTATTCGCTGGTACTGATGAGGCGCCAGGAAAATTAATAAAGAAAAATGGAAAATTATTTAAAAGCTTTAGAGGCATGGGTTCTGTAGGAGCAATGAATAAAGGTTCAGCAGATAGATATTTTCAAACAAAACAAAAAGACACATCTAAATATGTTCCAGAGGGTGTTGAAGGTTTTGCAAAATATAAAGGAGATGTTGGAAGTATTATTTATAAATTAATTGGAGGACTCAGATCATCTATGGGTTATCTTGGTTCAAAAAATATAACAAAACTTAGAATAAAACCAAACTTTGTTAAGATTACTAAAGCAGGATTTTATGAAAGTATGGTCCACAATGTGGATGTAGTAAAAAATGACAGTAAATATTAATGAATAAAATTTTTAAATTAATTGCAATAATATATCTTTCTTTATTTTCAGCAAACTTTGCTTTAAGTGCGGAAAATTTTTTTGATGAAGCATTAAAAAAGTATCAAGACAAAAAATATGATGATGCAAGGTTTATGTTAGAGCGTAATATAGTTTTTAATCCTAAAGATGCAAAATCTTACCTGTATTTAGCAAAAATTTATAATCATGAAGAAAATCAAAAAAAAGAAGAATATAATTTGGATACAGCATTACTGATAGAGCCCAATAATGAGGAAGTTATTTTAATGTTAATGAAAATAGCTTTAAAGAAATCAAACTACTCTAAAGTCAAAGATCTCTCACAAACATTTATAAAAGTTTGTGACAAATTATGTGATGAAAATAATGAAATTCAAAAGTCTCTTAAAAATATAGAACCAGAAAATGAGTCTTGATCAAAATCTTAATAAAATCTTAATTATAGATTTTGGTTCACAATTTACTCAATTAATCGCTAGAAGAATAAGAGAACTGGGTGTTTTTTCTGAAATAATAAGCCACAAAAAAATCAAAATTAAAGATGTAGATGGATCAATTAGAGGAATTATTTTATCTGGCGGGCCTTTAAATGTTTATCAAATAAACAAATATTCATTTGATAAAAAAATTATAAATTTAGATATCCCAATTTTAGGTATTTGTTTTGGTCATCAAATATTATCTAAGCTTAATGGAGGTAAGGTTAAGCAATCAAAACACCGTGAATTTGGATTAGCAAATATTTATAAAAAAAATGAAAGCCTATTAACTAAAAATTTTTTCAACAAACAAAAATTTAAAAAGGTCTGGATGAGTCATGCCGATCAAGTATCAAAGCTTCCAAAAAATTTTAAAGTAGTAGCATCAAGCACTAATTCAAAATTTGCTATTGTAGAAAACAAATTAAAAAAATTTTATGGAATTCAATTTCATCCTGAAGTAACTCACACTGAAAATGGAAAAAAATTAATTAGTAATTTTATCTTTTTGATTTGCAAAATCAAACGTAATTGGTCTTCTAAAGATCAAAAAATTCAACTTATTAAGGAAGTTAAAGATCAAGTTGGATCTAAAAAAGTTATTTGTGCTTTATCAGGAGGTGTTGATAGTAGTGTGGTAGCTCAATTGCTTAATAAAGCTATTGGTAAAAAACTATATTGTATTTTTGTTAATACTGGTCTCCTGAGAAAAAACGAAGAAGTGCAGGTTGTTCAGACTTTTAAGAAACGCTTAAAAATGAACTTGATTTATGTAAATGCAGAAAAGGAATTTTTAAAAAAATTGCACAATGTTTCAGATCCTGAAAAAAAGAGAAAAATTATTGGTAATCTTTTTATAAAAATCTTTGAAAGATATGCAAAAAAAATAAAAAACGTAAAATTCTTAGCTCAAGGAACTCTTTATCCAGATCTAATTGAAAGTAAATCTGTAACAGGAAGTCAAACATCTAAAATTAAGTCACACCATAATGTTGGAGGACTTCCAAAAAAAATGAAACTAACACTTGTGGAACCTTTAAAGTTTCTTTTTAAAGATGAGGTCAGAAAATTGGGTTTAGAATTAAATTTAAGTAAGGATATTATTTCTAGACATCCTTTCCCAGGTCCTGGTTTAGCAATTAGAATGCCTGGCTTAATTACAAATGAAAAAATAAAAATACTTAAAGAAGCTGATTATTATTTTATTCAAGCTTTAAGAGATCATGGTCTTTACCATAAAATTTGGCAAGCTTATGCTGCATTGTTACCAGTTAAAACTGTAGGTGTTATGGGTGATAATCGTACTTATGAATACTTATGTTTGTTAAGAGCCATTACTTCTGAAGATGGAATGACTGCAGATTTTTATGAATTTAATAAGTCTTTTATGCAAATAATCTCAAATAAAATTGTTAATAGTATAAGAGGAATTAATAGAGTTGTGTATGATGTCACCTCTAAACCACCAAGTACTATTGAATTAGAATAGTTTTGTTAATATAAATTAACCTTATGAAATATTTACATACAATGATTAGAATTAAAGATGTCGATGAATCATTGAGATTTTTTTGTGAAGGTCTTGGATTAAAAGAAACAAGACGTATGGAAAATGAAAAAGGAAGATTTACTTTAATATTTCTTGCAGCTCCAAATGACAATAATGCTGAAATAGAATTAACTTACAATTGGGATGGTGATGAGTTAGGTGATGGTTCAAGAAACTTCGGTCATCTTGCTTACAGAGTAGACAATATTTATGAAACTTGTCAAAGACTAATGGATATGGGTTATACAATTAATAGACCGCCTCGAGATGGACACATGGCGTTTGTCAGATCACCAGATAAAATTTCAATCGAAATTCTACAAGAAGGAAATTTAGAACCAAAAGATCCTTGGGTCTCTATGAAAAATAGCGGCTCTTGGTAGGTCGATGAAAAAAAAAATACTAAATATAATTAAAAAAAAAAATAAATCTAAGATCGTTAGTTTAACAGCTTATTCTAAAAATATAGCGTCAATTCTAGATAATTTTTGTGACATTGTATTGGTTGGAGATTCACTTGGTTCTGTTTTATATAATTATAAATCTACAAGAGAAGTAAGCTTAAAAACAATGATAGAACATTCTAAAAGTGTGAGAATGGGTATTAAAAAAAGTTTGATGGTTGTTGATATGCCTCATAACACATATCGAAATCCAAAAGAGGCTATCCAAAATGCTAAAAAAATAATTTCAAATTCTAATTGTGATGCAGTTAAACTAGAAGGTGGAATAAAAATTTACAATATTGTTAAAGCTTTAACTAAAAATAATATACCAGTAATGGGTCATTTAGGATTACTTCCTCAATCGGATAAAACTTTTAAATTTAAAGGCAAAAAAATTTCAGAAAGAAAAAAAATTTTAAATGATGCAAAATTATTAGAAGATGCTGGTGTCTTTTCAATTGTTCTAGAATGTGTTGAAACTTCATTAGCAAAAAAAATAACAAATGAAATTAATATTCCAACTATAGGTATTGGTGCCTCAAATAATTGTGATGGACAAATTTTAGTATTTGATGATTTAATTGGACTTAATCCTATTGATGTTAGATTTGTTAAAAAATATGCAAATATAAGAAAAGAAATTACAAAAGCAGTATCTAGTTATTCAAGAGATGTAAGAAAGAAAAAATTTCCTTTAAAAAAACACTCTTACTAATTAAAAGTATTTAATAAACTCTTCATTAATTTTGAGAATTTCTAAATCAACCAAACCACCAATAATTAATTGAAAGGCAACGATTAGAATAAAGCCCAACCCAACGTAAGCTATCCATATATTTTTTTGGATATAATTGGCTAAATACGTTGCTAATGCACCTGTAAGGACAACGGACAATATTAACCCAAAAATCATAAATCCAAAGTAACCTTTGGCTGCTCCAACGACACCAATAACGTTGTCAAAACTGATTGTAATATCTGCAAATAGTACTTTGT
>Ga0209263_1002100_pt1 | contig 10747 bp, 11 predicted proteins | sample SaaInlV_DNA_100m_FD_184684 | JGI IMG/M metagenome (GOLD analysis project Ga0209263, IMG submission 184684) | Marine microbial communities from expanding oxygen minimum zones in the Saanich Inlet - SI075_LV_DNA_100m (SPAdes) (version 2) | ecosystem: Environmental > Aquatic > Marine > Unclassified... | reverse complement strand
GTGGAAAAAATGTTATAAAAAATTATTGGAATAATCCAAATGCAGATGAAAACTTAGAAGATGGATGGTTACATACTGGAGATGTAGGTTATCTGGATGAAGAAAACTATCTTTTTCTTAAAGGACGAAATGATGATGTAATTAACGTTGGGGGAGAAAAAGTAATTCCATACGAAATTGAGGAAATTATAAAAGAAATTTCTGAGGTAGAAGATGCAGTTGCATTTGGAATAAATCATGAAATATTTGGACAAATAATCAAACTAAATGTATTAAAGAAAGAAGATTCAGATTTGGACAAGTCTAAAATTTTGAGTTATTGCATGAAAAACCTAGAAAAATTCAAAATTCCTTCCAAGATTGAGTTTGTAGATAAAATTTCTAAAAATGAATACGGAAAAGTTAAACGCTATATGCTAAAATAATTATAGATTACGATGACTGGTTTGGACAATTTTAAATCAAATGAAAAAGAGTTGATGGATTTTTATGGTTACAAGGGTACTTTTGGTCGAATAAAAATAAGAATAAAATTCTTCAATAGTTGGTTTTACCATTCCTTAGCATATTCATCACCAATACCTTCTTGGGTTATTAGATTTCAAAGAAGAAGAGGAGTCAAAATTGGCAAAAATTGTCACATTTCACCTTATGTTCTCATAGATCTACTACATCCAGAATTGATTAAGATTGAGGATAATGTAACTATTAGTTCTAATTCAATGATCTTTGCACACATCAATCCTACATCAAATGAATTTTTAAAAAATCATGGTTATCCAAGAACAATTAAACCAGTTGTAATCAAAAAAGGTGCCATAATTAGTGTGGGTTGTATAATTATTGCAGGGGTCACAGTTGGAAAAAACTCCATTGTAGGTGCAGGAAGCGTTGTAAATCAAGATATTCCAGATTATTGTGTTGTCGTAGGAAATCCTGCAAGAGTTGTAAAAAAAATTGATCATTGAATGTCTTGAGATATAAATAATAACATTACAAATATAGTCCAAAATACAAAAAATCACAATGGAAAAAATTCCTGAATTTATTAAAATAAAAGATATAGAGAAAACCGTAGATAATTTAAGTAATTATATTAAAAGTGAAGTTTTTGAAATTTTTCAAAAAAAAGGAGTAGTGTTAGGATTAAGTGGAGGTGTAGATTCTGCTGTAACAGCTGCTCTATGTGCCAAATCTTTAGGTTCAGATAAGATTCTAGGATTAATTATGCCTGAAAAAGAATCAGGTTCAAGTAGTCAACAACTTGCACAGCAAGTTGCAAAAAAATACAACATAGAAACAAAATTAATCGATATAAGTAGAATTTTAGAATCATTTGGAGTTTATCAAACTAAAGAAAAAATTGTAAAAGAAAAATTTTCAAGTTTTAATTCTACATGTAAATATAGAGTGGTTGTACCACCAAAATTAGAAAATAATATCGGAATTCCATATTTAGAAATTCTTGATGAAGAAAATGAAAAACATAAAGTAAAAATATCGTCCTCTGAATTTCTTACATTAACTGCAGCAACTTCCATTAAACATAGAGTACGAATGGCTACATTGTATTTCCATGGAGAGAAAAATAATCTCGCTATTATTGGAACAACAAACAAATCTGAATATTTACAAGGATATTTTGTAAAATATGGGGATGGTGGTTCAGATATAGAACCATTAGTAAATCTTTATAAATCTCAGATTTATCAATTAGGGGAATTTTTTAATGTACCTAGAGAAATTTTAACAGCAGATGCATCTCCTGATGTATGGAGTTTTACCACTAATGATGAAGAATTTTTTTATAGTGTTCCATACAATATTGTAGATTTGATTCTATATGCAAGAGAAAATAGTTTATCAGTAAATGAGATTCAAAAGTTTTCACAAATACCAAAAGAACAAATTGAAAATTTAATTCGATTTCAAAATCAAAAACAGAAAAAAAGTCAACACATGCGAGAAAGCCCCCACTCTTGGATTCCAGATGTTTAAGGAATTAATTCCAGGTTAGTGTCCAAGGTTGAGGATGAAGAGTTCGATCATTAACTAAAGGTTCCCACCAATTTTGATTATTTTGATACCAAGTGACAGTTTCTTCTAAGGCTTTTTCAAATTCGTATGTAGGAGACCATCCTATTTCTTTATGGATTTTTTCGGAATCAATGGAATATCTTTTATCATGACCTGGTCGATCAGAAACAAATTCAATTAAATCTAAAGATTTATTCATTTTTTGTAATATTTTTTCTACTATCTTTTTGTTTGAAATCTCATTCCAAGATGAAATATTGTAAATTTCACCAGGTATGCCCTTTTTTACAAGTAAATCTATTGCCAGCACATGATCAATCACATGTATCCAACTTCTAAGTTGGCTTCCATCACCATACAATGGAATTTGAAGATTTTTTTGAGCACGAATAATGGTTTTGGGTATAAGTTTTTCTGGAAATTGAAATGGACCAAAATTATTTGTACATCTAGTAATAATACAATTATTTTTGTAAGTTCGTACATATGATTGGACTAAAAGATCTGCAGATGCTTTTGTGGCTGAATAGGGGTTACTTGGGTTTAGATTATCTTTTTCTAAGAATGGTTTTGCATTATTCTCTAAATCACCATAGACTTCATCTGTTGATACATGCACAAATAATTTTTCATTATTTTTAGATGCCTCCAATAAAGAATAAGTTCCAATTACATTAGTTTCTATGAAAGGCTTAGGATTTGAAATGCTTCTATCGACATGAGTTTCTGCAGCAAAGTTAATTATTACATCAACATCTTTAGAAAGTTTTTCCACTATGTCTAAATTTGAAATATTTCCTTCTACAAAACTATAATTTTTATCATCATCCAACATTTCAAGATTAGCTTTGTTTGATCCTAATGATAAATTATCAATGTTTATAATTTCATCCTTAGGGTTTTTCTCAAAATGATTTCTGATAAATGTACTTCCAATAAAACCAAATCCGCCACAAATTAAAAATTTCATTTTATCACTTATATATCGAAATTCCAATCATATGTTTTTTTTGTTCGTGGATCAATAATTGATGAATCATTAAAATCTAATCTCTGTTCATCAGGATTTTCATAATCATATAAATTTGTCAAAAAATAAATTGTTTCTGAAGGAATATCACTTACAGTTTTAGTGCCATGCCAAAAATGTCCTGGAACTTTCACAATTTTTAATTCATCATCACCTGCTATAATCTCAACTAGTTTTCCAAAAGTTTTAGAATTTTTATCACCATCATAAATACAAATTTTCATTTTTCCCTTAGTGACCATAAAATAATCTGTTTGGTTACGATTATGTCTATGCCAAGCACGGATAACTCCAGGATCGCTCTTAGAAAGATTGATCTGTTTAGGGATTACATCTTCAAAAAAATCAATCCAATCAGATCGGAATATTTCAGTAACAAAACCTCGATCATCATAATTTATTTTTGGAGTGAGTGTTTTTACACCTAAATCATAATTTATTATGTTTAATTCCACATATTATAATTACAGTATCTTATTATAATTATATTGATTAAATATAAAAAAAATCAGCATTTTTCTCTCACTACACTTACAATTGAAAAAAGAATTGTAGCAGTTATTAATAAAATCGTACCTAAAATTACACCACCTATTCCAATTAAAGCAATATTAGTCATTACAATTTTCTCCTCAGAATAGATCTGCATTGTCCAACCACCAAAAATTAAACCTAACGTAAGAAAAAATAAACCAGTTAACCCATAATAAAGAAGAGGGCGTTCTATGGCCACATGTTTAATGGTACTCATAACAACGGATGTTCCATGTGAGAATGGTTCTTGAGAATGCGCATTATCTTGATAACTTATAGTAATAGGAATTTCTGTAATTCTCATTTTATTTTTTGAAGCTTTAATTAAAATTTCTGTAGATATGCCCATTCCTGATTCTGTAGGAAATATTTCCTGTAACATCTTTTTAGAATAAGCTCTGAATCCGCTTTGAGAATCAGTGATATTAGAACCAGTCATTACATTAGTAAGACCTGTAATTGTTTTAATTCCAATTTGTCTATATTTTGGTAAATCTTTTGTTTCACCCAAAAATCTTGAGCCAATTACAAGATCTGCCTTATTTTCTAAAATAGGTTCAAGAATAGAATCAATATCAGATATATCATGTTGCCCATCCGCATCAAAAGTAACTAAAATATCACCACCAATTTTTTTAGATTCATTAAAAATTGTCTTTATTGCAGATCCATATCCTTGATTTTTTTCATGTTTAACTAGATTTGCTCCCAAGGAAGAAACGATTGTTGACGTCATATCTGAAGAACCATCATCACATACAATTACAACATCATATTTTTGAATCAATTTTGCAACAATTGATCCAATATTTTTCTCTTCATTGAATGCAGGAATTCCAATCATGACCTTCATGTAATGATTAAATTAATATTGATTATTTAAGTTGCAAATATTTAATTTTCAAGATTTAAAAGGTAGTTATTTAAAACTCAGAATTTGTAATCAAATATGAAGAAGAAGATATTATTTTGGATAAATGGATTCATGTTACATTTTGAATTAGCATATTACTTACAACAACAAATTGATGATGAGTTTTATGCAATTATTGATATCAATAATAATCCAAAAAAAATGTTTTTAAAACAAAAACTAGTTAATTTTAAAAAAACATGGTATTTTCATGACAATGTTAAGAAAACAATCAAAAGTCCTGATTTAAAATATATAGCAAATTTTGAAAAAAAATATCAAATTAACTTATGGAAATTAGCAATTAATGAAAGGCATTTTTATAGATTTAACAAATTTTATAAATTCACTAAAACTGAAATACTACAATTTTTGGAACAAGAATGTAGATTTTTTGAGAAAATTATAGAACAAGTTAAACCTGATTATTTACTTACTTATGACCCTCCATTTCATTATCAAAAATTACTTTTAGAACTCTGTAAAGCAAAAGGTGTCAAGATTTTATGCATATATTATACAAGATTAAAAGGAAATAGCATCATTGCATCTAATGGAAATACATTCAACTTGCCACAAAATTTAGATCTTATAAAGTTGGAAAAAAATCAAATTAAAGAAAGTATTGGGAATGTAAAACATATTTCGGAATATTCATCAGTTAGCAAAACGTGGAATGACAAACGAGCTTCATCTAAATTGGAAAAAATTAAGGCATTAAAAGACTACATTTTATTATCTGATTCTAATAATACACAATCAAATTTTACTTATTATGGTAGAACTAAACCAAAAGTTATTTTATATAACTTATTATTAATCATTAAACAAAAATATAGAGAATATTTTATGCAAAAAAATCTAGTTGAAAAAATAGATTTGAATATACCTTATGTTTATTTTCCAATGAACATAGAAGAAGAAGCTAGTACATTGCATTATGCACCTTTTTTTACAAATCAAATTGAAGTGATAAGACATGTTGCAAAATCTCTGCCCATTGGCTACCATTTGTATGTAAAAGAACATCCTCATGCAAAACACAGAGGATGGCACAAAACAGATGAGTATAAAGAAATTATAGATATTCCAAATGTAACACTTGTACATCCTTCATTTTCTTCAGAAGATTTAATGAAATACAGTAAATTAGTGATCACTATTAGAGGAACAGGATCTTTTGATTGTTTGTATCAAAATAAACCATCAATAGTTTTTGGAGATGTTCCTTTTTCAATTATACCATCGGTGTTTACAGTTAATTCATTAGTAGAATTGCCAAAAACAATTAGAACAGCATTAGAAACTACAGTAAATCCAGATTATCTTCAAAAATACATAAAATTAATTGAAGAAAGATCAATTAATTTTAGTATGATGGATTGGGAAATTCTAAGAAATAATCAATTCTTTTCCAATAATACTCTTTCAGATATTGATATTTCTGAAGATAGTGTAAAACAATTTTTTAATAATACTAAAGAATATTTTAAACCGTTGTTGAATGCACATTTAGAAAAAATTGTCAATGATTAAAATAATATTTTTAAACATAATACATTAAACATCACAGAATTTGATAAATACATGAAAAATTAGATTAACTATAAAAAAAATTAATTTTTAATATTTTGTAATTTAGGCATTAACAATAATGACTCGATTATAGTAGACAAGAGATGACCAACAGATATTCCTATTATTCCATAAGAGGGTCCCAAAATTACTATAGCCACAATAAATGTGATAAAAGATACAATTTTACCATAAAGAAGACGTTTACTTTTTTCTTGTCCCAAAAATTCTGATGTATAAATTCGGGTCATAGTCATAGGAATTATACTGAAACTAAGTATTCTAATTGCATCTACAGCCTCAACATATTCTTCAAAAAATAACGGAATAATTATTGGGGAAATAAAAAAACCAATACAAGCTAATCCTATTGCAACAAAAAATGTAATTAATTTTAATTTTTTATTTTTTTCACCTTGTGCATCATGAGGAACAATGTATTTGAAGACAATTACAGAAAAAATTAGTCCTAAACTTACAGCTTGTATTGCTAAAGAAAAATTTCCTAAAACTCCAAATCCTAAAAGTGGGACTATGATAAATTTATTTAAATGTACATTTAACTTATTGAAGATTTCTATAAGATAATTATCAATAATAAATTTGAAATGGTTTCTCAATAAACTAAAATTTATTTTTGTATTTTTGAATCTCTTATAGATAATTATTGTGAAAAAAACATACGTTATAGATAATGCAAAAATAATTCCTTCAACACCAAATATATAAAAAAAGAATAATCCCAATCCTAAAGTTAATACTTTCTGTAACAAAACATGTTTTGAATATAACAAAAAGTTTTTTCTGCCTAAAATTTCACCTATAGACAAAATATTGATCACATATGCAAAAAGAAGAAAAATAATATCAGATCTATAAAATAAAATCATTATGATAAAAGATGCAACAATTGCAAGCAAAAGAGAAATAAAATACAGAGTAGATTCAATTTTGACATTTTTTGATGTTAAAACTGTAATTGAATTTTGAGAACCTAATACTACAAATGCACTAGCAGTTCCAGCAATTCCAATGAAATAAAAAAGTTCACCAAATTCATCTGCAGGAATTTGTGAGGCTAAAAAGAACCAAAAAATTGAAGTTATTACAGTTCCAATAACATCTGCACCTCCTATTAGTGAAATAGATCTTAATTTTTCTAAACCCAAGGCTAATCAACGTTCTTTTAATTATTTAGTTTATCAAACTTTAGTTTAATTTGTATTTTATTGGCATATACTACAAAATATAGAGTAATTGATATACTGGTTTTGAAAACTTGGAAGATTTTATTTCAAATTCTAGAGGGAATTTAACTCACTTAATAGTAGATGAAAGTTAGATCTAGGTAACTTCATCAAAAATATGTATAAAAAAACATTTGGAAAAATTTTATTAGATAATTTAATAAGTGAATTTATCTCCAAATGGAATATTTCAATTTAACAAATAATTTGTAACTAGTATTTATTAAGTAATTTACAACTTAATTAAATAATGAAAGAAGGATGGATAAGACGTCGATGGTGGGAATTTAGACAGGGACACAGTGTTTACCTAATTTTTCTTTTAACATTTATGAATTTTATTCTAATATCATATAGATTATTAATTGAACGGATTCCAGTATTCAAAGAATTAATTCCAGATCTATGGATTTTTGCAATAATGTTTATTGCATTTTATCTCCCAGCTGCAGTATTAATTGGTTATTGGCACAGACGAACACAATTGAGAGTTGAAACTACTATAACATTACAACAAAATCCAGTTATGGCCAGAATGTTTAGAACCTTGCTAGATACTCAAACTGGAAAGGCAACAAAAGAGGAAATAGAAGAATTCAGAAAAATGTTAACTAAAATAGAAAAAAAAACTGATGATTAATGCCAATTCAAAAAAATTTCATTAGAAAACTTTGGTGGGATACTAGATCAGGGACAGCACTATATCTTATGTTGGCACTACAATTTTTGAATTTTATTTTAATTACGTATAACTATTTAATTGAAGGAAATACAATCTTTGGAAATGTATTCTTTAATTTGTGGTTTTTTGCCATTATTTTTCTAATATCATATATTCCAGTTTCCATTTTAATTGGAAGATGGCATAGACAAAATCAAATCAGAGTAGATGCGACAATAAGATTGTCCCAAAATCCAGTTATGGCCAGAATGTTTAGAACCTTGCTAGATACTCAAACTGGAAAGGCAACAAAAGAGGAAATAGAAGAATTCAGAAAAATGTTAACTAAAATAGAAAAAAAAGACATCAAGGAATTCTAATACTATAACAATATGAAATTATCTTAATTTTATGATTGTAACATATCAAAATTACTATAGATTACTTAAATTATGAGAGGAATTTTTCAATTATAGATGAAAGGAATTATTTTACATGGGGGTCATGGTACAAGATTACGTCCTTTAACACATACAGGTCCAAAACAATTACTACCTATTGCCAATAAACCCATGTCACAATACTGTGTTGAAACACTTGTAAAATCAGGAATTACAGATATTGCTTTTATTATTGGAGGAATAGGATCAAACAAAGTTAAAGAGTATTATGGAAATGGAGAAAAATTTGATGCAAAATTTACATATATTAAACAAGATTCTCCACGAGGTATAGCTCATGCGATTTCGTTGTGTAAAGACTTTGTTAATGATGAAAAATTTTTAGTATTCTTAGGTGATAATATTATTCAGCGTGATATCAATCAGTATGTAAGTGATTTTAAAAAATCTAATTCATTTGCATCTCTGTTATTATGTGAAGTAAAAAATCCATCACAATTTGGAGTTGCTGAAGTAAAAAATAATAAAATTATAAAAATTACTGAAAAACCAAAAATACCTGCATCTAATCTTGCAGTGACTGGAATTTATTTACTTACTCCATATATTTTTGAGGTAATTAAAAAACTTAAACCTTCATGGAGAGACGAATTAGAAATTGCTGATGCATTACAAATTTTAATTGAAGAAGGAAAAGAGATCAATTATGGAATGATAACTGATTTTTGGAAAGATACTGGCACTCCAAACGATATCATTGAAGCTAACAAGTTTCTTTTAGAAAAAATGCAAGAATCATTTAAAGGTAAAAAAGAAGAGAGTACCATTTTAGAAGGAAAAGTCATGATTGGTAAAGGGACTATAATAAAAGGAGGAGTAAAAATTGTAGGTCCTACAATTATTGGACAAAATTGTATAATTGAAAAGAATAGTATTATTGGACAAAATACAAGCATTGGAGATAATTCACACATTACTGAAAGTACTATTTCTAATTCAATAATTATGTCAAATTGTATTGTAAAAGGAAAAATAAATATAATAAATAGTATTATTGCATCTAATTCTAAAATAATTCAAAATCAAGAAAATCGTGAAAAAAGTTTTCTTTTGGGTGAAGGTACACAAATTTCAATATGAAAATAATTTAAAATTAATTTTTTATTTAATTTTATAATACAATTTTATAATTTTGAACGAATTGTTTGTGCCATTAATTCAAAATAATTCGCATATGCCTCATAAAATTTATCAAATTCTTTTGCTATTACATTAAAATTATCTGTATAATTTTGAATAGATGATAAAATTTCTGCATCATCTCTTATTTGATGATAAGGTACAGAAAGAGAGTGGTTATCAGAAGCTTGCATGAATGCGTCTAGTTCATTATTATCAAATTTAAAATTAGATAATGCATCAGTAATGTCATTAGACAATGTTTTGAATGTTTTAATTCTTGTAACCATCGATAAAACATCATAGTATTCATCTGCAAAGAGAATCACAGGTTTTTTGTAAAATATAGCTTCAAAAGAAGTACCTCCAGATATTGCAATCACTCCTTGACATTTTGGAAGTAATTCATGGTTAGAAACACTTGGATGAACAAATTTGACATTTGGTATATTGATTAATTTTTTATAATCAGTAACTGGGCGCCAAAATTTGACTTCCTGTACTGGATGTTCTTTTACGTACAACGTATAGTCAATTGGAATAGATTTTGCAATATTTTCAATTAATGCTATTTGATTTGTATAAAATGGAGATGTTACCATGATTCTTGCTTCAGGTTCGCTTGCAAGTGGAAAATAAAGAAATTTTTCATTCCCAATTGATTTAATTGAATTTACATCAAGAAACTGTTTTCTTTTTTTAACTTCGAAGGAATTTTGTAATCTATATTTAATCATTTTTAATTTGGTTTTTCCAATATTTTGATAGAGAGGTTCCGATCCAGTAGATAATCGTTTAGTATAATGACTAATTCGTTGTGAGAGATTTTTTTTGAAATTAGTACCTTGTATTAACATCGATACAGCTTTGGAGCGATCATTGTTTTTTATAAATTCTATATCATAAGTTTTGGATGAGTTTTTAAAATCAGTTTTTAATTTTTTAAATTCATCAGAAATTTCCCGGCTTACAAGATTATCTGTTATTATTACTTTATTTGAAAGATATAATGGAATTGGTATTAAAATTTTTATCCCCAATTTTTTTGCAATTCTATAAAAAAGTGGGCATTTTGAGCCACCTTATTATTTGCCCCAAATCTTTTTAAGCTTGGAGTAGAATTTACCTTTGTTCTTATTTGGCATGATGTCTCCAAACTGGGGCTTTTTA
>Ga0209263_1002070_pt1 | contig 10836 bp, 9 predicted proteins | sample SaaInlV_DNA_100m_FD_184684 | JGI IMG/M metagenome (GOLD analysis project Ga0209263, IMG submission 184684) | Marine microbial communities from expanding oxygen minimum zones in the Saanich Inlet - SI075_LV_DNA_100m (SPAdes) (version 2) | ecosystem: Environmental > Aquatic > Marine > Unclassified ... | reverse complement strand
TCCAGGTGTGATCCGCGGCGGTGATCTCGTTAGCGCAGTACCCGATTTTTGTGAACTTGAAATCGATCGCCGTCTGCTTCCAGGCGACAGTGCAAAAAGCGTACGCCAGGATATCGAGAAGCGGCTGGAATCTCTGAAGGCAGACGACCCAGGGTTTCGCTACGAGATTAGCGATCCCTCTTGGGATATTCCGGCCAATGATGTTCCGCTGGACTCCCCAGTCGTGCGCTCATTACTCGAATCGTCGCAATTACTCACGGGATCGCCGGCACAGGCGTCGGCTTTCCCTGGGGCAACTGATGCGCCTCATCTGGGCAGCCCCGCGGTGGTGTGTGGGCCCGGCTCTCTAGTTCAGGCGCACTCGCTTAACGAGTACGTCGAGATTGAGCAGCTGACCCGGGCGACGCAGATGTACCTGCATGCCGTATTTGACCTGCTGGCCTAGCGTGCAAATCGCCCCGGGCGGTACGGCGCGAGATCCACGGTGGGTGGGTGTCCATCGATGATCTGCTGGACGAGTTTGCCAGTAATGCCACCGAGCGTTATGCCGATATGGTGGTGGCCGAACGCATAGACCAACCCCGAATGCCGTGAAGAACGACCGATCACCGGCAGGCTGTCGGGCAGAGTAGGTCGAAAACCCAACCAGGTATCCCCACGTTGTCCAACTTGAGGTAGAACACGATGGACCCATCGCTCAATGTAGGCCAGCCGGGCCGGGTTTGGTGGGGCGTTCAGGCCGGCAAGCTCAACGGTTCCTGCCGCCCGCAGACCTAAGTTAAGTGGCGACAGATAAAGGCCAGCATCTGCCAGCCCCACCGGCCGGTTCAGCAATGTAGCGCTATCTGGAAACATGACGTGATAGCCTCTTTCCGTATCCAGCGGCAGCGGGTCGATGAGCCCACTGCGAATAGTTTGTGACTGCGCGCCCGCTGCCAGCACTACTTGTCGGGCGCTGATCGACCTTGAGTCGCCGATGACCTGTATATCGCCCAAGTTTGCGGGCCAAGGAGGTCACTTTCTCACGCAGAACTTGGCCGCCATCGGCCGCGAATTTCTCAACCATTTTTAAGATGATTTGTTGTGGGTCCAGCAGTTGAAAGCCGTCATCGTAGAGAACCCCTCCAGCGAATACCGAGGCCAACTGGGGCTCAAGGTTCTGAATGTCACTGATATCAAGTTCTGTGATTGCGACACCCTGCCGACGCCGTCGTTGGATGTCATCCTGTGCACCAGCTAAGCTTTTTTCGCTTGAATACAGGTAGATGGTACCGTTGCGCCGGATCAGGTTGAGCGCATCAGAGCTGCGAAACAGAGTCATTGCCGCATCCTCGGCATGCGCTAGCAGAACACCCAGCGCATTAATGATGTGGTTAACCTCAGCGCGCCGGCAGTGGCGCAAAAACGAGAGCAGCCAGGGCAGCATCGTCGGCATATAGGTCAAAGAAATGGATAGTGGTCTGGCAGACCCCCACAGCAGGGCCGGTAGTGCCGTAAGTAGCTTAGGATGATTAACGGGAATACAGGCGTAACTGGCAAAGGTAGCCGCATTGCCGTAACTGGCGCCACTCCCCGGTTCGTTGGCATCCACCAGTATGACCTGGTGACCTGCACGCTGGAGATACAAAGCACAGCAGACGCCGACCATACCGGCACCGATAACGACTGTCTTCGCAGCTTCCTTTGCCTGATCCATTGTGTCAGTTCCTATGAGCCCAATTAATGTCGTGCAATCGTTTTATCGAGTACAAAGAACTGCATCGAAGTCTCCACCATACCTACTTTGTAGAGCCAGGCAAAACGGTAGTTACCAGCGGTTTACCCCGGGATCCTGACGTACTCGAAATCGTCGGGCTGGTTGTCGATTGAGCGGGCCGGCGGTGCGATCCATGATGCGTATTGGCCAGGTTGATGCAGCGGTTGCATTAGAGATTGCAAGAAGTCAGCGTCGTCTGTGGTGGGCAGGTAGTGGTCGCGTTGCTGTTGCCACTCTTTTTGTTGCATAAGATGACCTTCTGGCGAGGCCTCGACTGAGGAAAATTCGCCGATTGCCCGGTTAAAAGCAATGTGCGGCAGTTTCAGCTTGAACTCTATGCCGGCCTTGGCCATCACCAGGTTCCATCTCTCGATTCCACGGGCGCATTCGCGCACATAGTCGTCACGCAGGCGCGTATTGAGAGCGGGCAATGCTGGCGAGTCAATGCTTTGAATACGCCCATCTATAACTTTGAGTACCGGATACAGGGCATCGACGAGCCGATGGTCATCATCGATATCGAGTTCCTTGTAGCGCCCCTTAAGGCCCGCGTCAAAAAAGTTGGCGGCGTTGGTCGAAATCTCAGAGCCGAATAGATCAAGCGAAACCGAGAAATGAAAGTTCACTTTGCGCTGTATCAGGGGCAGGTCAATCGCGCCTAACTCTCTGATTTCATCTATCCGAAATGGGTCGTCGATCTGGTTCTTTGCCATGATCTGGCAGGTGTTTTGAAGAACTCGAGCAATACCACTTTGCCCCACGTACATATGATGGGCTTCCTCGGTCAGCATAAACCGGGTGGTGCGTGACAGCGGATCAAATCCGGATTGAGCCAGACTTTCGAGCTGCATTTTGCCGTCCCGGTCTGTAAAAAACGTGAACATGAAGAAGGAAAGCCAATCTGGTGTTTCTTCATTGAAGGCGCCCAGTAGTCGTGGCGCATCAGGATCTCCTGATCGACGGCGCAGAAGTTCCTGCGCCTCTTCACGGCCATCGCGGCCAAAATACTTTTGTAGCAGGTACACCATAGCCCAGAGGTGTCGAGCCTCTTCGACGTTTACCTGGAAGGCATTGCGCATGTCGTATAGAGAAGGCGCGGTTTTGCCCAGGAACCTTTGCTGCTCTACCGATGCCGGTTCGGTATCACCCTGGATTACAATCAGGCGGCGCAACAGTGCGCGGTACTCGCCTGGCACCTCGTGCCAAACCGGTTCTCCTTGATATTCACCGAATCCAATTGTGCGGTTTTCTACCTGTGGTGCCAGCAGGATACCCCAGCGATACTCTGGCATCTTCACATAACCGAATTGGGCCCAGCCTTCACGCTCAACGCTGATTGCGGTGCGCAGATACACGGGAGATTCTTGAAATCCATCTGGCCCCATTGATTTCCACCAACTCAGAAATTCAGGATGCCATTTTTCTAGCGCCTTTAGGACTTTGCGATCAGAGGCGAGCCCTACGTTGTTCGGAATAATAGTGTCGTAGGCTACGTGGCTGGATTCACTCATCGCGACGGTCTCCATCAGGGTATTTACCGGGGGTCATCAGATTAAGTCCGCCCCTTGTCGAAAAAGCCTTTTTGTCCGCTGCCGTAGCGGCGCAGAGCGCCGCTTTCCCCTGCGGCGTTGGGCCGTTGAAAAACCCAGTTCTGCCAGGCGCTTAAGCGTCCGAAGATTTTTGTTTCCATGGTTTCTGGCCCAGCGAAGCGAAGATTGGCTTCCATGGCAGTTAAGGCATCCGGCGAGAAAGCGGCGCGTTCTTCGAGAAAAATTCGGATCTCGTCTTCCCAGTCGGACTCGTCCAGAGCGAAGGTGACCAGACCTAGATCCTCGCACTTCTTGGCATCGATCAACTGTTCCAGATATGGGTGAATCCTCTGCAGTGCATCATCATTGCCTAAAAATCGGGTCTGCAGACGGGTCAGATCATTACTCATCGGCAGTAACTGAAAATTCGTTTCGGTAATGCATAGGGTCGCGGGTTGCGGGTATTCACCATCCTCATCGACCATGATATAGCTGCGATCGCAGGCCAGAACGATTTCCGCCAGCAGTCCGACAAAGCAGCTACCGGGGCTCACCAGAGCCACCAGTGAACGCCCAGTCAGGTCGAGTCGTTTCAATACCCGCTTCCAGTACAGGCGAATCTCAGATGTTAGCCAATGATTGGAGTGCTTTCTAAGAAAACGGTCATGCGAGAGTACTTGTTCTGTTTGTCCAGTGCTGCGAAACACCAGCACTCCGATCTCGGGTTCATTAAAGCGGAAATGAAGCAGACAATCATCGAGCTCTCGGGCGCAACGCAGTAACCAGACCTGATCGCCTTGCGCGATCAGGTCATCAGCCGTGTCGGGTGCCGGGCTGTCTGGCCCATGCAGCATTATCGTTGCAGTGGCGCTTGCTCGATCCACAGTTGCTGTCAAGGTGCTGTAGCGCAGACTGTCCTGTTCGATGGTCCGTTGCAATGGCAACAGCGTAATACCCGTGGTGGTGGGCCTGGGCTCGCTTTGCGTTGCCAGTTGCTGCGCCACCTCGGTGACGGCGCCATCCAGGTCCGATGCAGCAACCGCTTGGTCAACCAGGCCCCACTCAACAGCCCGAGGCCCTTTAACGCCTTCGGTCAGGGTGGCGAAAACATCTGCCCGGTCACGGCGGACCCGGCGTTTATCGGTCAGCCGGGTCAACCCTCCGGTTCCTGGCAAGACGGCGAGCAGTGGAACCTCAGGGAGCGAAACTGCCGCTGAGCCATCGTCTACCAGCATAATATAGTCAGTCGCCAGTGCCAGTTCGTATCCGCCACCCGCGCAAACGCCTTCGATCACGCTGATGTAGTTTTGCCCGGATTCGCGGCCCGCCTCTTCTATGGCGTTTCGGGTCTCGTTGGTAAATTTACAGAAATTTATTTTGTAGCCATGCTCGGCGCCCGCGAGCATGCGGATGTTGGCCCCGGCACAAAAAACCCGCTCTTTTCCGGAACGCAGTACAACTATATGTACCTCGGGATGCTCGAAGCGCAACCGTTGCACCGCATCATGCAGTTCGATATCAACACCAAGATCGTAAGAATTCAGCTTCAGATCGTAACCGGCAAACAAGCCGGCATCCTCGGTTACGTCGAGGATTAATTGAGCAACAGTATCATCGATTTCAATGCGCCAGTGACGGTAGCGCGATGGATCAGTTTCAAAGTTTATTTGCATCGTTATGATGGCCATTGGGCATCGGCAATCTGGGTTTTACCCGTTGCGCCAGCGAAAAATAGATCCAGAACAAACGCGATTTTTTGTGCCTTGGTTGGCAATACGCGCTCACCGTGGTGGCTGACACAATGCTCGACCAAGCTGATAAAACAAAATGACGCCAGGCGTGCATCGATCGGGCGCAATTCCCCGGCGCGGATGCCGTGTTGAATAATCGAGCGCACCTGGTCGGGTAGGGCGCTCTGGTAGCAATGAATCAACTGTTGCCGTGCTTCTTCGCTGAGCGTGTTTATGTCTCGGCGGATCAGCCCAGCGAGGCGTCTTTGTTGGGCCGGCAAAGCCAGAAACGAGTGAGCCAGCGCTTCAAGGCGCTGACGGCACGAACCCTCCATAACCACTGCTTTGTTGAATAGCTGGTGTTTTTCTAACAGGTCAGCCTGCATCATTACCAGGTACAGTGCTTCCTTGCCTGCAAAGTGATGATATAGGCCGCCTTTGGTAACGTTGGCCGCCCCGGCAATTTGGTCCATGGTTACGTCTGCATAACTGTGGGCAAGAAACAGCTCACGCGCGACCTTAAGGATTCGAGCAGCTGTGCGATGCAGAGTGGATTCTTTTTTCGTAAACATACCGACTGGTCGGTATTCTAATGATTCTATCGTAGTGGTGCAAACCAAAAACGCTGCATGTCTTGTGCTTGGGGTTTCGCGGGAAATTAGTGTAAGCCCAAGTACTGGCAAGGATTTGACTTGGCTGGTTGACAAGAAATCTTTCGCTACAAGATTCGCCAGGTGGTGAATCCGTTATGAATCGGCCACTTAGTAAAATGTTATGGCCGTTGGGTGTCAAAAAATGACTGCTAGAATCGACTTTTTTTCGGGGAAGTAACGTGGTATTCACGACCAGTATTACGGTGGGCTTTCGGCATGTCGATTACGCCCGCATTGTTTTTTACCCTCGCTATTTCGAGATGTTCAACGAGGTGGTTGAACGGTGGTTTGATGAGGCTCTGGGCTGCCCATTTGGGAAATTGCATGAGGAGTGGTCTGCTGGAGTCCCACTGGTAAACAGCGAGTGCCAGTTTCGACGGCCCAACCACCTTGGGGACAGCCTGGATTTTTCCCTGCAGGTCAGCACTCTGGGGCGGGGCTCGTTCACCCTCGATATTGAAGGAAGCCACAAGGGTGTAAGCTGTGTCACAGCGCGCCTCACCATGGTGTGGGTTAGTCTCGGTGAGCGACTCCAATCGAGCCCTGTGCCAATAGATATTCGCCAGCTGATGTCTGCTTATATGGTTGCACCTGATGAGATGGAGCCCAGTATATGACCGTGATGCCGCGCCATCGGGGAGGATGACTATGGACTTAAGTGCAACAGTACCGGTGGCAGTTCAACTGCCACGACAGTACAACGCAGCGACCCATTTTATAGATCGTCATCTTGACGAGGGTCGCGCGAATAAACTGGCTTTTTTGGATGATCAGGGCGAGTACACCTATTCCGACCTTGCGAAGCGGGTCAACCAGGCGGCTGGGATGCTATTGGGGCTTGGCCTGCTGCCCGAGCAACGGGTGTTGCTATGTCTTTCCGATACGATTGATTTTCCGGTTGTGTTTTGGGGCGCTGTCAAAGCAGGACTGATACCAGTCCCTGTCAGCACCATGCTCAGCTCAAGCGACTACGCCTATATGCTCGATGACAGTCGCTCGCGCGCATTGATTGTGAGCGACCATCTTCTTGATCACTTTGCGGATAATCTGGCTAGCCGAGTGTTTATGGATCATGTAGTGGTTTCCGGGGAAAGCTGTGACGGCAGTCAATCATTGGATGCACTCTTGGCTGCAAAGTCCAACGCCTTCACCCCAATTGATACCACCTGCGATGATAGTGCCTTTTGGCTTTACACCTCCGGCTCTACTGGCGTGCCAAAGGCGGCGGTACACCGCCACTCTGATCTTGTGCAGACAGCAGAACTCTATGGTAAGGGTGTATTGGGTTTGACCGAAGCGGATCGGGTTTTTTCTGCCGCTAAATTATTTTTTGCTTATGGCCTGGGTAACGCCATGTCTTTTCCGCTGCATGTCGGTGCGACCGCGGTGCTGATGTCTGCACGCCCGACACCAGACGCTGTGCTGGAACGTTTGCGCGAAAGTGAAGCCAGTATTTTTTTCGGAGTGCCGACCCTATACGGTGCAATTCTGGCACAAGCGGATAATGACCGAAGTCGAGTTTCAAACAGCCTGCGCTTGTGCGTTTCGGCAGGAGAAGCTTTACCGGAGGAGATAGGCCACGAGTGGCAGAAGCGCTTTGGTGTACCAGTGCTGGACGGGCTGGGCAGCACCGAGATGCTACACATTTTTTTGAGCAACTCACCACAGGACGTTCGCTATGGCACTTCGGGCAGGCCAGTGCCTGGTTATGATCTCAGAATTGTCGATGAAGGTGATGTCGATATCAGTGGCCCGGAAATCGGCGAGTTACTGGTTCGCGGCGCATCGAGCGCCTCGTGTTACTGGAATCAGCGGGCAAAAAGCTTGAGCACCTTCCAGGGGGAATGGACCCGTTCGGGTGACAAATATTTTCTCGACAGTGATGGCTACTACCATTACTGTGGTCGCTCGGATGACATGCTTAAGGTGGGCGGTATATGGGTTGCGCCTTTTGAGGTGGAGAGTGCTTTGTTAGCGGAAGAGCGGGTTCTCGAGGCCGCAGTAGTCGGCCATTGTGATGATCAGGGCTTGATTAAGCCCAAGGCTATTGTTGTGCTGCAAGATGGGGTGGTGGGATCGACAGCCTTGGTCGAGGAGCTAAAGGCTTTTGTGAAACAGCGGCTCGCGCCGTATAAGTATCCACGCTGGATAGAGTTTGCCGATGAGCTACCGAAAACAGCGACCGGCAAGATTCAGCGCTTCAAATTGCGCGAGCGGCCTAACGACGACATCTGAGAGGATCACGAAGCATGGTACAGAGCGAGAGGAAGTTAATCCGTGAATCACGCCACTATCTGTGACGCAGTCGTTCGCTTTTCCCGCCTCGTAACCAGTACTATCAGTAACGCCGTAGACGAGTTGGGTTACGCCAGCATTATTACTGGGTTGCGATGGTTGCTACCCCTTTTCCATCGCAACCGCCTAACCAGCTCCCTCGTCTTTGAATGCGTATAGCGCATCAGCCTCTAAGCGCACAACCCATGTACGGTACCTACGGATAGATCGACTCGAAAGTAGACTCCAATATTGCGGTAAGATTTACGGTTGAAGTGACAATCGTGCAGGATGGCGGGGAATGTTGAGCGTAGAACAAAATGACTTGATTACACGAACGGGGCCAGAGGCTCCTGCCGGCCAGGTATTACGTCGCTACTGGCAGCCGGTAGCGTTGTCTGAGGAACTGGTGGGAGAGCGTCCGCTGACAGCGGTAACCCTCCTGGGCGAACGGCTTGTTCTGTTTCGGGATGAGCGAGGGTCTTTAGGGTTGATTGATCGACAATGTCCGCACCGCGGTGCCGACCTTTGCTTTGGTCGCCTGGAAGACGGCGGTCTTCGTTGCCCGTTTCATGGCTGGCTTTTCGACACGAATGGCCACTGTATGGAGCAACCCGGTGAGCCTGAAGGCAGTTTGTACTTCAAAAATATTCAGCAGAACGGTTATCCGTGTATTGAACGTAACGGAATGATTTTTGCCTTTATGGGGGGCGGGCAGGCGCCGGCCTTGCCGCAAATTGATTGCTTCGAGGCACCGGAGGAATACACCTTCGCTTTCAAAGGACACTTGGAGTGTAACTGGCTGCAGGCGCTGGAAGTAGGTATTGATCCGGCCCACGCCTCATTTTTGCACCGTTACTCCAAAGCAGGTGATCCTGGCCTCATCTACGGCCAACAGTTCAGAGATACAGCTGGAGAAGATTGCATTTCGATGACAACACTGTTGCGTGAGTTCCCTCGACCCCAGATAGAAGTCGACCGGACCAAATACGGCCTGCGCTTAAGAACCGTGCGTGATCTTGGCGATGATCACAAGCATGTCCGGGTAACCAATCAGTTGTTTCCTCAGGCCATCTGTATCCCGATGAGTAATGAGATGACTATTACTCAGTGGCATGTGCCGATCGACGACAAAAACTGTTACTGGTATGCGTTATTTACAAGCTTTAAGGCGTCAGTCGATCAGGAAAAGATGCGCAGTCAGCGTCTGGAGCTTTACCAGTTGCCGGATTATCGCGCACGTCGGAACAAGACAAACGATTACGGATATGATCCGCAAGAGCAACGTACACGAACTTATACCGGAATGGGCGACGATATTAATGTTCACGATCAGTGGGCGGTCGAGTCGATGGGCGCCATTCAGGATCGTACTCGGGAGCATCTGGGCAGAACAGATATTGCGATCCGGGAATATCGAAAACTGCTGCTTCAGGCGATCACTGATCAAAAGAAGGGTTGCCCGTTAGATCACGCGATATCGCCAACTGGCAGATTCGGGCCCGAGGCGGTAGATGCGATCTCCAGCGGTTCCGGCTGGCAGGATCACTGGCTCGGCCTTGATCGTGAGCGCCGCATGGCAAGCCCCTGGAACGCCGCACTACCCGAATCGACAGACCAAGCAGAGCCTGGAGCAGACAGCTGATGACTGATTCGACCGGCCTACAGGATTTTATTGAACGATTTGGCCTATATTCAAAAGAGCAGCAGATCGCTGCTGGTGAAGTTGTTCAGAAATCAAAAAAAGATCTCGACACGCTTCGGCTGTCGTTTGCCGATCAGCATGGCGTGCTTCGCGGCAAGAGTTTGGTCGCAGGCGCTACCGGTGCTGTTCTAAGCAACGGCTGCACGATTGCTTCTTCACTACTGATTAAGGACACCTCTCACCGGACTGTTTATCCCGTGTGGTCAGAGGGTGGCGGGCTCGGACTGGCTGAGATGAGCGGTGCACGAGATATCGTTATGGTGCCCGATCCAACTACCTTTAGAGTCTTGCCGTGGCTTTGCCGAACGGGCTGGATGCTGTGTGACCTATATTTTTCCGATGGCCGGGCGGTGCCATTTTCGACGCGACAGATCTGTAAAGACGTTCTAGGCGACTTGTCCTCCAGAGGCTATACCTATCGCAGCGGCCTGGAAATCGAATTTCATGTCCTGAAGCTGGATGAGGCATCAATGAACTCAGGAGATGCGACACAGCCCGCAATGCCCCCAAAGACCTCGCTGCTGGCGACAGGATGCCAGCACCTGACCGAGACCCGCTTGGATGAACTGGAACCTGTAATTGAGTTGTTGCGCCTGCAGGCAGTCCAGCTTGGATTGCCGTTACGGTCCATGGAATCCGAATTTGGACCCAGTCAAATCGAATTCACTTTTGATCCTCAAGATGGATTGGGAACTGCCGATAGCGCAATGCTGTTCCGCAGTATGGCCAAGCAGGTCTGCCATCGTCACGGTTATCACGCCACATTTATGTGCCGACCCGCTTTGCCCAACCTGCTCTCCAGTGGCTGGCATCTGCACCAATCGCTCATCAATAATATTGACGGCAATAATGTCTTTACCCCCGAACAGCCAGGTGGATCATTATCGCCAATAGGCATGCAATTTCTGGCTGGCATTCTGGCGCATGCCCGAGGGGGTTGCTTGCTGACGACGCCGACCATTAACGGTTACAAGCGTTACCGGCCATTCACACTGGCTCCAGACCGGGCTTGCTGGAGTTGGGGTAATCGTGGCGCCATGCTTCGCGTGATCGGCGGGTATGGTGACCCAGGTACCCGCGTAGAAAACCGTATCGGTGACCCGGCTGCGAATCCTTACCTTTATCTGGCGTCGCAGGTTGTCGCCGGGCTTGATGGTGTTGATCAGGCCATGGATCCCGGGCCGGCGAC
>Ga0209263_1002043_pt1 | contig 10964 bp, 10 predicted proteins | sample SaaInlV_DNA_100m_FD_184684 | JGI IMG/M metagenome (GOLD analysis project Ga0209263, IMG submission 184684) | Marine microbial communities from expanding oxygen minimum zones in the Saanich Inlet - SI075_LV_DNA_100m (SPAdes) (version 2) | ecosystem: Environmental > Aquatic > Marine > Unclassified... | reverse complement strand
GTGCTAATTCCAGATTGCCAATTATCAGAACGAATTAAAAACTGCGCATCGACTTTATCCAAAAGCTTTGATGCAATCTCTCTGGAAGAAAACTCACTCAGCGCAGAGAAATATTTTGGATACAAAGTAGCGCGGGACTTTAATGATTGATTGGATTTAAATGCAATTTTTGCAAGGTTTTGAATTTCTGGCCATGGAGCTTCAGGGTTCACATAATCTTTGGTAACTGGAGATATGCCTCCTAAATCATTAATGCCTGATGTAAATAAACGATCTAAGTATTTTAAGTTTAAATTTGGGGGAACTTGAAGGCTAATATCAGCTGGCAATATCAATCTAGCCATTGCAATGGTCCATAATAATTCGTCAAATGATGGCTCGGGTGAATGTGCCATTAAGGTATTAGATTTTGGCTTAAAGTTTTGAACTATTACTTCTTGGATATGGTCATATTTTTTATGCAACTCTGCAATTTCAAAAAGCGATTCAAGTCTCTCGAGCCTTGTCTCACCTATTCCAATCAATATTCCAGTTGTAAAAGGAACTTTTTGCTTGCCCGCCTCAATAAGAGTTTTGATTCTAAACTCAGGATCCTTGTCTGGTGATCCATGATGAGGCTGACCTTTTTCAGTCAGTTTGCTTGATAAAGATTCAACCATAAGGCCCATTGAGCCACTTAGAGGTTTGAGTGAGGTAATTTCATCTTTTGTGAGGCAACCAGAATTAAGGTGAGGCATTAAGGATGTATTATCGAGAACAGCTTTTGCACATGCGCCTAAATATTCATTAGTAGTTTTATACCCCATCAATTTTAAAGCATCTCTTGCTGCTTTGTATCTTAGTTCAGGCTTATCACCCAACGTGAACAAGGCCTCATGGCAACCTTGCACCTCACCTTCTTTGGCAATAGAAATGACTTCCTCTATCGACAAATAAGGGGATTTAACTTTTTTAGGAGTTTGAGCAAAGGTGCAATAGTGGCAAACATCTCTGCACAAAAATGTTAGGGGAATAAATACCTTAGGTGAGTAAGTTACTTGATCGCGGTAATAAGAAACTTTTTTTGCGTAGGCTGCATCAATCAAGTTTTGAGATAAGGCAATGTTAGATAGTTTTTCTAAATCACAAACATCAATATTTTGAGTAGAAATCAAATTTTTGAGTGGTAAATTAGATTGTTCTTGAATTTTCAAATTTCTAACCCTTAACGTATTTAATTAGTTTGAAGTAATCTTCCTCGGAGTCAAGATCATCTTTTAAGGCAGCAATTTTTATATTTTGATATGCATAATTATTGGAGCTGAATTCATCAAGAAATAACTGGTAGCTATCAATGCCAAATTTTAAGTCGAAGCCCATAGATGAATGAAACATTAAACAATTTGTACCTTTTTCTTGTGTATCTGAAACGATATTAATCACATCATTGTTGAAGCTGCTTTTAAATTTTTGCAGATCTAACATGTTAATGGTAGGCAAATCTGCATGCATTATAAATATAATATCTTGAGGCTTAGAAAATTGAATGGCTTCATCCAAACATTTATTTAGTGGAGAATCTGATAAAAATGATTCAGTGCCTTCGATATGTAAATCAGGATCATTGGTCACCAAAGTGATTGAATCAAATATATTGGAATCTTTTAATGCATTGATAGATTTTTTAGCCATCTTGGAGGCTAATTGCTCCCTCTCTTTGGGATTAAGTATGGATTTTAATCTAGCCTTAGAATCTGAAAACTTTTTTACAGGTATAAAGGCAGAGATACCCATTCTAATGTCGCTCTAGGTGATCAACTATTGCCTGTGCAAGGTCAACTTTTGATTGAAAGTTATTCATGACTAAATTTGAATGACAAACCTCAAAACCCATTTCGGCCATTGGCATAGACTCATTTTCGTCAGATGAATCAATAAATATTCTTTTTGAATAATCTTTGTAAAATGTAGCAATGCTCCTAACATTGATCTCTTGACCTAACTCAGTCATCATTTTTGCAGTTGGGCCTTTTAAGCAGTTTGAGTTAACAATGGGGCTTATAACAGTTACTTTCTCTGGAAACTTTGTTAAGTGTTGCTGAAGTGTATTAAGTTGAAGCATTGGGTTAATACTTACAAATGGATTAGATGGACAGATAATTATCTCTTCAAAGGCATCAAGATCTATTGAGCTATTAAATTCTGCCTGATCTAAACCTTTAAAGACAAAATCTGTAACAGGAGGGTCACATTGCAACTTTACGAAATACTCTTGAAATGACAACAATCTATTTTTTGTTTGTATATATGTTTCAACCGGTTCGTTGCTCATAGGGTATATAAAATCAGGTAGATTAAATAATTTAGATAAAATCGAAGTTGCCTCTGATAATGAATAGCCAGACTGCATTAATTTAGTTCGATGAATATGTGTAGCGAGGTCTTTGTCTCCAAGCTGAAACCAAGTGTCACCATCAAGCTCAGATAATGCTGAAAGCATATTCCAAGTTTCATTTTTGCGGCCCCAACCCTTTGAGACATCTGACTCACCAGACAGCGTATACATGACTGTATCTAAATCAGGGCAAATCCTCAGATTAAGATGAGTAAAATCATCTCCTGTATTTACCACTATTCCTAAGTTATCAGGGGAAAGTATTTCCTTAAAACCTAAAGCAAGTTTTGCGCCTCCGACTCCCCCACACAACAAAAGGTAATTTTTCACCTGAACAAATCCTCGCTTTCGCTGCGAATGAGCTCAGATGCGTTGGCCTCTAAATTTGATTGGAATTTATACCCTTTTATAATTACAACAGGTTTTTTTTGAGCTGCTTGACCCATTAACAGAGATGCTGAAGCTGCCAACTCATCAGCTATACCAATTTGAGTTACCTTCAACTCATTGCCATACAAGTCTTGGTTCCCTCGCTCATCGACAATGCATTCAATGTTATGGCTACCAATTGTAAATCCAACAATTCCATTTCTAAATGGCCTACCCATTGTATCGGTCACTATGACTGATATATTTTTTTTATAATGATTTGATAAAGCTAGAGATAGTTTTTTAGCTGAGCCATCAGGATCCTCAGGCAGCAATAAAACAATATCTTTTTTTTGATCGATGTTTGACCTATCTATACCAGCATTTGCATGAATAAAACCAAGCTTATGCTCAACTATTAAAACTCCCATTCTATATCTCACAATTTGCTTTGATTCATTAAGCACAGCCTGTATAAATTTCGGGTTTTTATTTATTTTTTTAGATAATTCGCATGCTTCATTGGAAGGCTCTAAATTTGAAATATCTAAATATCTATTTTCAGATTTAGAAATAATTTTTTGAGCTATAGCAAAAATATCTCCATCTTCTACATCAATAGATTCCTGCTGAATAGATTTTATTATTTCAGCAGATATATCCTGCCCAGGCTCTATCAAAGGCAATGTTTCTAAAGCATGTAGATGAATAGAATTAATAGTGAGTCTCTCTAATGACCTGTAATCTTTATACCTGAATGAGCCAGCGAATGCTTTTTATTAATCGCTATCAGTATCGAGGTTAACGCTTCAGCAGCAACGGAATTACACAATGGACCAGCATGCCATCCTGTTAAACCGGCATCTTGTACTAAACCAATCACGGTGTTTCTAGCATCCAATAAATCACCTGTAACCAAGACGTCGCAATCAATCTCCTTATCTGTTTGCAATAATTCAGCTGAGATATTTTGAAAAGCAGAAATTACTGTTACACCTTCCCCTAAAATAGATTGAGCTTTTAGCGCTGCGGATCCATCTTCAGGTAACTGGACTCTCATAACCTTTGGAGGCATGAGCGGAACGGTTGCATCAATCATTATTTTTGTATTTAAAGAATTGCCAATACTTAATAAAGTTGCTTCTTGATGCGCAAATGGAACTGTCAAACATGCTATCTCACAAGATTGGGCTGCATCAATGTTTAGCATTCCGGCAGATTCACTAAGGCCTAGTGAGATTGCAACTTCTTTGCCTTTCTCTAATTCACGACTTCCAATTAAGACATCATGACCAGATCTAACCCACCTTGAAGCCAAGCCTTTACCTAAAGAGCCGGTACCTCCAAGAATTGCTATTTTCATTATATTTCTCCTAGTTGATGAATTTTAAATTTTAACAAGATTATACAAACTAATGAATGATTCAATGAGCATCATTGCGATAATATTTGTCAATATTTTTTAAGCATTCATGCTCTATAATAAAATCTAGGTTATGTGACTTTGGATAATAAATTTATGATAAATCTAAAAAATAAATCAGTTGTGGTAACGGGTGGCACAAAAGGTATTGGAGCTGAGATAGCAAAGACTTTTCTCAGACATGAAGCCAATGTAATAGTACTTGCAAGACAAAAACCTAATAGAGTTATTAAAGCTAGGGGTAATAAAGCTAGGTTTATAGAATGCGACATTAGAAACATTCAATCCTTAGATTCAGCCGTTCATATAATAAAAAAGGAATATAGATCTGTTGATATATTGATTAATAATGCTGGCGGTGCCCCTATGGTCAATGCTTTAACGGCTTCAAATAAATTTCATGAAGCAATCATAGATCTAAATCTATCTGCCCCACTAAATGTTAGCCAAAGATTTGCAAAGATTATGATGAGGCAAAAAACTATTTCAAATATTATTAATATTTCTAGTGTTACGGCAACAAGACCAACGCCTGGCAGCGCGGCTTATGGTGCTGCCAAAGGTGGACTTATTAATCTAACTAAAACATTGGCAGTTGAATGGGCGCCAAAAATTAAAGTGAACTCAATCATTGTTGGGTATATAGAAACTGAAAACTCAATGCTTCATTACGGCAGCAAAAAAGAAATTAATAAAGTTGCCAAAACAATACCAATGAAAAGGATGGGTAGGCCCAAAGACATAGCCAATGCATGTATATTCTTTTCTTCTGATTTAGCTGACTGGATTACAGGAGCGGCTCTTGATGTTCATGGCGGTGGAGAGAAACCAGTTTATTTGGACGTAGCAAAACCAAAATAATGAACTATTTTTATAATATTAAGTCTATCTTACTAGCACTTAATTAATTAAGGGAGAGCGCGATGAATGAGAAATATATACAGGCTTTAATTCTTGGAAGCATTATCGGTTTTGCAATTGTGATAGATGACTATATAGGGCCAAAACCAAATCATAGAATGATGCAAAAACATATCATGATAAAAGATTCTAAAAATTCTAATTGGAGGAGAGAAAAATCCGGAAAAAAAATAAATCTTCATGAGCTTGAAAGTCATGATGTTTTAGAATTTAAGTCTGATGATGATAAAAAAATTATTATAAAAATAAATTCAGATGACTTGTCTGGGCTTAATGTGCAATCAATTGTTTCTGAGGTAACTGATGCAGTTAAAACCTTTGGTGAAGAAAACCTTACTGACGAAGAAATTGATGAAATTAAAACTGAGCTTCAAGACGCAAAAAATGAAGTTTCTGAATTATTAGAAAATATTAATATTAATATAGAAGTTGAGGTTGAGAACGTGGAACTTTGAGGTCGATCTAGCCAAATAGCTTCCTTACCAGCCTGTTTCCCCAAAAAATTTTTAAAGCGCCTTGTAACTGCTTAAATGATTTATCTGTATATGGATAAGCTGATGCAGATTTCTTGCCGATGATAATTGGCATAGGATGCGCATAAGCTAACAAGCCTTCTTTTCCGTTCACTACGCCTAATCCACTCTCCTTGACACCGCCAAATGGAACTTCATTAACCCCATAGCTCATTGCCATATCGTTTACAGAGCAAGCCCCCGTCTCAATTGATTTTGCTAAAGCTTGACCTTTGACTAAATCTTTTGTCCACACATTTCCATTTAGGCCATAATGAGATTGATTTGCGAGCATCAACGCTTCTTCCTCAGAGTTAACTTTCATAATTGAGATGATGGGTCCAAAAGTTTCATCCTTCATAATTTTCATCTCATGCGTTACTTCCACTAAAACAGTTGGTTCAAAATAGAGTCCGTCAAATGATGGATTACGTTTTCCGCCAACTAAGGCTTTTGCTCCTTTATCAATAGCATCCTTAACATGATCTTCAATAATATCTACTTGTTTATCCCAGAAAGTTGGGCCAACATCACCCTTGTAATCATTCGATTGAATTAAAGATTCAGTAATTGAGACCACCTCAGCAACAAATACATCATAGATATCATCCATCACATAAATTCTTTCAGTGCCACAACAATACTGACCAGCGTTCATACAAGAGCCAACCACCGCTCCGCTTGCTGCATCTTTTACATCAGCATCAGAACACACGATCATTGCGTCTTTGCCCCCGAGCTCTAAACTATAAGGAATAAGCATTTCTCCACATTTTGCCGCTATTTTTTTGCCAGTCGCAACACTTCCTGTAAATGAAATTTTATCTGGCGCTTGATCAATTAATTCAGCACCTGTCTCACCATCACCAATAACCGTTTGCACGAGATGCAGTGGCGCCTCAGCTAAGGCAAAGATTTCTTCAACCAAAGCTCCTGACATTGGAGTAACCTCAGAAGGCTTAACAACAACACTATTTCCACACAAAACAGCCTGAATGACTGGGTTGATAGACAAAATAAAAGGACCATTCCATGGGGTAATTACTGCTACAACACCTCGAGGCTTGTAGGTAATAATTGTTTTTTTAAGGAATCGCATCGGTCCATGCATTTTAATTTTTTTATCAGCTAGCCATTTCTCGGCTCTTTTTGCATAAAACACCAAAGAGTCTACTGCAGAGAAAACTTCCATTGACATAGCTTCTTGCTGAGGTTTTCCGGTCTCTCTCATAACTACATCCATGATTTTTTCTTGCTGTTGAATGACAACGTCTGCAACTCTATGCATTAATTCAACCCTTTCTTTTAACGTTGTTTTTTTCCATGAAGCTTGGGCAATTTTTGCTTGAGACATAATGGTTGAAATCTCACCAGCGCTGGTGCACTCATAAGTGTCAATATCTGATAAATCAACGGGACTTTTTAAACTTAATAATTTTTTGCCATTCTGAGAATGGGAGATGTTAAATATTGCCATTTTAAAGTTCCTTAAGTTTTGCTTCTAGCATTGGAGTTACGTGATTGTTGATGTGAGCATTCATTCCCATGGGCATGATTTCATAATGCTCTAGCTTGCGAACCACTTTCACCATAATCACAGTAAATTTATAAAGAGCTAAAATATAGTAGTAATCAAAATCATCTGCGCTAAAACCAGTTAATGCCTCCCATTTTGCAATGGTTGCAACAGGACCAGGAAAACCAGCCAATCGCTCAACATTAACCCCTTTAGAATTACAATCATCAATAGCTATGCCCCAAGCAAGATCAATGCATGGATCCCCTAAGGCAGCCATCTCCCAGTCAAGCACGGCCGATACAGAGCCATCTGGATCGTACATAACATTTGCACACCTGCAATCTCCCCATAAAATTGATGCTTGAGTTGGTTGAGGTTTATTTGCTTTGAGCCATTCACGTGCTTCATCTGCAACTGGGTGCGCTTCGCCATCCATAGCCCAGTCATGAAAGTTAAAGTAATAATTTAACTCCTGATCTAGATAATTCTCAGAAAGTTTTGGTCTATTAAGAAATTCAAACTCTCCAGCCTCAATATCTACTTGATGAATCTTAACCATTTGCTCAACCCAACCCCACCAAATATTTTCTCTTACAGTCTCTGATGATTCCGCAACCCATCCCTCTTGATGAAAAGGTGGGTTGTCTGATGGTGCATTACCAGTTGCCATTTCCATGACATAGAAAGATGTTCCAAAAACATCACTGCTGGGTTCATACCAGAGGACCTTTGGTACCTTGATATCATGATCAGCAAGTTTTTGCATGATTAAGAATTGTTTGTGGATATCGTAATCTGGAAAGACAAAGAAACCCTCTGGATAAAATCTTAAAACCATCCCAGTTTTGACTGCAAAACCATCTAGCTCATAAGACACATTGAAGCTTAGGGTTTCATTTGAAAAGCCTGTGTTTTCTGGACCGCCCAACATCTCAACTTTTAAATCTATTGGCTCATCAAGCTGCAACTCTAGCCATGAGGTGAAAATAACTTTTGTTTGCTCTAAATCTCTTTCCTGGGGTTTTGGCATATTTAGTTTAAATAATTGATTAAACAATCACCATAATATAAATTTAATTAATAAAAAAGAAAATAATATGGCCGATTTATTTAAAGAGAAATGGGATGAATTTTGCGACAACTTAAAAGATGTTGGGTCGGTTATCTCCAAGGAAAATAAGCTAAGTGAAACCGATCAAGCAGAAGGATATAGATATCTTCTAAGATTGCTTAGGCTCTCGCTCGAAATGAATATGGAACATTCAAATCCATCCACCCCCTCCTTTTACAACCTGTCGCATGAGACAGCAAAAATTGGAGCTGATAACCCAGATAATATTTATTTAAATGCAAATATAAATGGAAAAGATGCTTACGAGATCTCGGGTAATATTGGTCAAGTAGATTATCTTAGCTTTGGCCTTAAGGAAAATAGATACAGCATAGATGGGACTATGGTTTCGCTTGGTGAGATCGATATAATGGATATGGAGATTAGTCAGGATGGAGATTTTATCTTATTAATTGGTGGGGAAGCAGATTCTAAAAACTTCTTGCCCATGCCTCAAAATGCAAACATGTTGATTGTTAGACAGACATATAAGAATAGAATAAAACAAATTCATGCAAAGATTAATATCAAAACATTAAATCAAAAACCATCGCCTGAACTTTTAACGGTAGACAAACTAGAAAATCAACTAAATCAATCTTTAGGTTTTATCGAAGGAACGGCAACCACATTTTTAAAGTGGGTCCATGAATTTAAAATCAATCACAAGAATTCATTGCCTTTAGGAGATCAAAGTTATTTTCAAGCTGCAGGTGGAGATCCAAGAATTTGTTACCTGCATGGTTATTACGAATTTCAAGAAGATGAATATATGGAAATAACAACTAGAGTTCCGGACTGTGAGTATTGGAACTTTCAACTAGAAAATTATTGGATGGAGTCACTTGATTATCGTCATTACCCTATTCATATTAATAATGATTCAGCCGTGATCAGCGACGAAAAAATAATTAGAATTATAGTTACCCATCAACCTGTGAACCATCCTAATAATTTAATCACTGAAGGAAGGAATAATGGAGCAATGCTTTTGAGATGGATTGGAGCCAAAGAAAATGTCATTCCGGATGTTCAAATAAAAAAAATTAACTCATTGGAGAGAAATTAATGCTTAACCCTCAAGCGCTTATCGATGCAGCAAAAAAACAAACCAATCTTGATAATCTAGGTAATCCTATTTTTTTAGAGGGTTTTTATAATCTAGTTGACTCAATCAATAAAGAGGCTGACCTAAATGAAATTGGCATGCAAGCTCAGCATCATAGGCTAATAGGAATCTTGGCAAATATGCTAAGAATTGAACAGGCACTGATATTAAATCCTGAAATAGTTCATGAAAAAATTGAAGCTCCAGTCGTAATTGTTGGCTTACCAAGAACGGGCAGCACTATGACTCATAGATTGCTTGCTGCAGACCCAAATCACACTGCAATGCTGTGGTGGGAAGGAAGATATCCTGCAATGCTAGACGGTGAATCCAAAGGAGATCCTAGGGAAAGGATGAATTTAGGAAAAGCAGAAGTTGAAGCTGTAATGCAAGCATCTCCAGAGGCGCTGACAATCCACCCATGGGATTATAAAGGGGCTGATGAAGAAATCTTGCTGCTTGAGCACACATTTTTTAGTACAGTGCCTGAGTCATTCATGCGACTTCCATCGTATTCGAAATGGGTTGAGTCCCAAGATCATATTCATGCTTATGCGCAACTAAAAATAATGTTGCAATATCTGCAATGGCAAAATCCAGGTAGAGAATTAAAAAGATGGGTTTTAAAATCTCCTCATCACCTTGGATTTATTGATAAATTATTGGAGGTATTTCCTGACGCAAAAGTTATACAAACTCATCGGGATCCCCATAAAACTGTTCCATCATTTTGCTCAATGTGTGCAAATTTATTTGAACCTTTAACAAATTCTTATGACAAAAATGAAATTGGAGAACATTGGGCCAACAAATTGGCCAAAGTATTAAATTATTGCATGAGGATTAGTAATGCAAATGCTAAAAATTTTATTAATCTTGAATTTAATAAAATGATCAAGGATCCAATTGCTGAAATGAATGAGGTCTATAATTTTATTGGGGAGGACTTTTCTGACCAGGCTGAGAATGCTATGAAAGCATGGAAAGAGGAAAATAAACATGAAATGGGTGCTCACCAATACTCCCTGGAAGAATTTGGGTTACAGAGCTCATTTATTGATGTCAATTTTGAAAAATACATTAATCAATACATAAAATAGGAAAATATATGTTGCTAGAAAATAAAGTTGTAATAATTTCAGGGATCGGACCTGGTCTCGGCCAAGAATTGGCATATGGCGCTGCTAGAGAGGGAGCCAAGCTAGCTATAGCAGCAAGGTCAACTGACTTGCTTAATAAGCTTCAAGATGAAATTGGCAAGGAGTCTGAGGTAATTGCCATACCATGCGATATTACCAAACCAGAAGATTGTGAACATTTGGTAGCAGAGACGGTTAAGAAGTATGGTCGACTTGATGGGTTAATTAATAGCGCCTATCGAGCAGGTGATTTTAAAGAAATTCAAGATTCAGATTTTTCAGATTGGCATGAAACAATGAATACTAATTTTTTTGGAACTATGAACCTAACCATGGCTGCGATTAAGGAAATGACCCCCAATGCGCAAGGTGCAATTGTGATGATTAATAGCCTAATAACTAAAAAACCTCTCCCTACTCAGGGAGGGTATGCAGCATCCAAAGGAGCTTTAGCAACCGCAACAAAGATACTAGCAAAAGAACTTGGC
>Ga0209263_1001921_pt1 | contig 11417 bp, 14 predicted proteins | sample SaaInlV_DNA_100m_FD_184684 | JGI IMG/M metagenome (GOLD analysis project Ga0209263, IMG submission 184684) | Marine microbial communities from expanding oxygen minimum zones in the Saanich Inlet - SI075_LV_DNA_100m (SPAdes) (version 2) | ecosystem: Environmental > Aquatic > Marine > Unclassified... | reverse complement strand
GTCTTGGAGGCAAATATTACTATCCATATGAGGCAAAGACCCCATCACATTAGGAGATAAATGAAATGAGTCAAAATAATTCCCAAAATGTTTACAGAACAACATCCTCTAGAGTTGGAAAGATGTTAGCTATAATGTTGGGTATTTGTCTTGTTGGTGGAGTAATATTTTTTGGAATGTGGGATTATTGGATTTCACAACCAGCACCAGTTGTTGCAATGATGGCAGGAGAAAAAACTCAAGCAGGACCTGCAGAAGCAACTGGAATTACAATTACACAAGATCTTCAATTTCTTGAATCAGCAGACTTTAGGTCTTTGACATTTAATGCACTGATAGATGAACCCGAAGCCAACCCAACAATTGAAATGAGTGTTGGTGACAAAGTTGTCTTTAATGTTGTAAATGATGGAATGTCTTTCCATGCATTTGGTGTTACAAAAGATACTGAAGGCTTTGCTGGAATCATCCCTGGCAGTGAGGTTGCAGCCCCAACAAACCCACTAAAACCTGGTGAGTCTGGTACATCTGAATTCATTGCAGGTGAAGAAGGAACTTACTACTACATTTGTACAGTTCCTGGACATAGAGATCAAGGAATGGTTGGAGAAATTATTGTATCTGGTTCTAGTGGACCAGCAGCTGCAGCACCACCAACTGGTGTATCTCATGAATTTGAATTTGATTTTATAGAATCTGCAGACTTTAGAACTTTAGCATTTAATGCATTACCTGGAGAAGAAGGCAATAATCCTGATGTTGTTGTAAATTCTGGTGATGAAGTAACTATTACTACAAATAATGCTGGAATGTCTTTCCATGCATTTGGTGTGGTCTCAAATGCTGATGACTTTAACAGCGTTGTTTTTGATTCAGCAATTGCAGCTGCAACAAACCCACTAAAACCTGGAGAATCTGGTAGTACAACCTTTACTGCTGGTGCACCTGGAACTTACTACTACATTTGTACAGTTCCTGGACATGCATTACAAGGAATGGTCGGAAACTTTATCGTAGAATAATTTTGGCAATTCAATATCTTGCATTATCCACTCTGATAGTTTTGTATTCATTGATGTTTATTGGTGGATATATTTCTGCAGCTGGATTAGGATTAACTTGTCCTGAATGGCCCCAGTGTCCAAATGGTGTGATGCCTTCAGCTGAATATTTTGTTGAATGGACTCACAGATTAGTTGCAGCAACTGTTGGAGTATTAGTGATTTCTACAATGGTAGCTAGTATTATTCATAAAAATTCAGATTTGAAAATTAAGATTACAAGTTCCATAGCAACTGGATTAGTAATTACACAAATTACTTTAGGTGCTTTGGTAATTGATTTAAAATTACACGCAGTTTTAGTATCTATTCATTTAGGTATTGGAATATTCTTGTTTTCAATGGTATTGCTAACTACTTTGTTTGCATTCCGTATAGCAAAAATGCCATTAAAGGCTAAGATTTAGATTTTTTAAAAAACCCTGGTAGGTAAATGTATCCAATAATGGCTGCAAATGTTAATGCCCCAATTGTAATTGCAACAATAAAAATTACTCCAAATGGACTTTGAGTTCCCATGTTGAAGGTATAGGTTAGTGTCCCTTCTGTTCCCTCCATATCATACAAGTCAATTAAGACAATATGGTTTCCTTGGTTTTTCCAAATATAATCAATATCCCAATGTCCTGTTTTGATTGTTGTTGGTGGAATTGCATTTACTTGTTGATCATTATAGAAAACTCTAATTCCCATTGTAAAACTACTAACTTCTTCAAAGTCTGCATCAGTTACTCTGACTAACAATTGTGATGGTTCATCAATTTGAGGAAATTCAGGTGTTGTGGCTACTTGTACTCTGTACCCTCCATAGAATTCTTCTGCAGAATTAAACAGTGAATGAGCATATGCTGTATTGACTGCTGAAACCGACGAAAATAATATTATGAAAATTAATAATGTTGATCGCACTTTATTCATTATATTATAATCATCTGTGGATGAATATATTGTAAATCAATTTCTCTCAAAAAAATCTTCAAAACCTTTAAATCCTTATTGCCAAGAAACTCAAATGTTGACCCTCGTTAGAAAATCAATTGATATTAAAACACCTGTTGACAGTGTCTTTACATATTTTGCAAGACCAGAACATGTTTCTGATCAAATCAAAAATGACACAGTTGGAATGACCGTAGTTCCAATGGATATTAAAGAAGGAATGGGTGTTGGCACAACTTTTAGAATTATTGGTGATTTTAGCGGTAAACGTTTAGAGTGGGATTGTGAAACAACTGAATTTGTCAGAAATGAGAAAATTGTTGCTAAACAAATTGAAGGTCCATTCAAGAGATGGGAAATCACAAATGAATTTGAATCATTAGGTGATAATCTCACAAGAATAACCATGTCCGTAGATTATGAAATGCCATTTGGTCCACTAGGAGCAATTTTAGATAAAGCAAAATTTGCAAAATCTGCTGATAAGGGAATGGAAACTGCACTTTACAATGTTAGAGGACTACTTGAAGGAAATGGTTCAATTCCAGTATACATTACACTAGATGCATACCAAAAACTTCTTGCAGAAAAGAAAAAGATGAACAATGTCCCAGTTTCAACTGCACTTACAGCAATTTTAGAAAAGTACAGTGAAATAGAAGCTAAAGCACAAAACTAAATTTTCATTTATTTTAAAATCTTAAGATTAATAACAACTCTAGACTTTTTTATTTTGTTGGGTTTATGGCGCAGCCAGGTAGCGCACCGGACTCTTAATCCGGTTGTCGAGGGTCCGAATCCCTCTAGACCCGCTTTTAATTATATAATTTTTTAAATTAAGAATAATAATTATAATTTTTTCAATAAAGTAAATCTTGTCTGATCTTGTCCATAATCTTCATGCAAATCTACATCACTAACAAATTTGATTTTGTAATCTAACCATTTTCCCCCCATATTCCGAAATTTATGATTCTCATCAATTTGTTTTTCTGTTTTTTCATATTTTTCACAATGCATTATCCATTTTTTTGACACTCTAAACATTTCTGCAATTCCTTTTTCTAAGATATCATCATCTAAATAATTCATTAATCCGTGTGTAAATACAAAATCTATTGAAGAATCTTCAAATGGTAATTTTGTAATATCTCCATTTTGAAAATTCCCATTTGGCAATTTTTCCTTTGCAATATCCAATGCATGTTCGTTTAGATCAATTCCATGTACTTGAAATGGTTCTACAAATAATCTTAAGTCTATTCCTGTCCCACAACCTATTTCTAGAATACTCTGAGTTCCTGGTAAGGAACTAGCTAAATCTTTGATATATTTTGAAAATTCTTCATGATACCTTGATTCATTTTCATCTGCATACTTGTTCCAAAATTCTTTATCATATTGCATATTGTTTTCCCTTTTGAGCTGTATTTGTTATTATTTCTCTTTCCTAGTGCTGACATTTACATGGAATTAATTTTGTATCAAAAGTGCAGTCATGCGGTCCATCAGATTTACCCTGTGTTGGAATATTTTTCATACAATCTTCATGACGTCCTTTTCTACAAAACCAACAAATTTCCGGTGTATCTCCAGTTGCACACAAATCCATGATTTTTAATATTTTTTATGGGTAAAAAAGTTCTTTGAAATTAAATAAATGTCAACCATGGTAAGAATCTCTCATCTTTACCCATTACTACATCTGTAAATGATTTTTGTAATGCTTTAGTTACACTTCCCATTTTACCTGTTCCAATTTTGACTTTATCAATCTGCGTAACTGATTTTACTTCTGCAGCAGTACCTGTCATAAAAATTTCATCTGCATTATAGAGATCATCTCTTTCTAAATCTCGTTCAATTACAAATCCGCTATTCTCTTCAATGATTTGTATGATACTGTCTCTTGTTATTCCTTCTAATCCTCCTGCTGAAAGCGGTGGTGTTTGAATTATGTCATCCTTAATGATGAATATGTTTTCAGCACTACCTTCTGCAACTTTTCCTTGAGAATTTAACATAATTGCTTCATCATATCCATTATCCAATGCTTCCATTCTTGCTAAAGCTGCATTTGCATAATTTGATGCTGCCTTTGCTTGCATTGGTTGAGATCTTGAATCAATTTTCATCCAACTAGAAACTTTACATTTTGCTCCAGAAAATTTACCAGCTTTTGATTCTCCCATCTTCCATTCCCAACATGAAATTGACATATCTACTTTGTTTGTAGTAGGAGTTAATCCCATTGTTCCATAACCATAATATGCCAATGGTCTAATGTAAGCTTCTTTGAGTCCACTAACTTTAACAGTTTTTAAAATTGCATCTGAAATTTCCTTTTCTGTAAATTGCATTTTCATTGAATATAATTTTGCAGATTTGAATAATCTGTCTACATGTTCTGGTAATCTGAACACTGCAGAACCATTTGGAGTATCATAGCATCTAATTCCTTCAAAAATTGATGTTGAATAATGTAATGCATGGGTCAATACATGAACTTTAGCATCTTTGAATGGTACTAATTTCCCATTCATCCATATTTTACCCGTTTCTTTCATAACAAAAGAAAAAAATCCTCGTAATTTAAAGAATTATTTTTAATAATATTTGTTGTATTTGGAAAATACATATCAGATTAATTACGTAATATAGTATGGAATGGACTTTAGGATTAATTGGAATAATTTTTTTAATTATAGGCTTAGTTGGTCAAGCATTTCAAATGCGTAAAATTCGTTTGACAAATTATCCAGATGGCGAATTAGCCTCACCAAATATTTTCATGAATAAGAGTAATTTCAAGTGGTATGCAGTAATTGGAATTGGTATTGCTTGTTGGTATGCAGCTGAACGTATCTGATCTATATAGATTAGGATTATATATGAAAAATTTCTATTAAATATAGCGTGTTTTGGGTAACGCCGGGCTAAATCTAGATAACGAGTCCAAGAATAAACCCTTCATGGCGTTTACTGGTGAAAACCTGTAACGCCATAACTTTAACTAAATAAAATTAATTTCTGAAATTTCTTGATGTACTGCTTTGATAGCTTTTCTTATATTTTCTTCTGTATCTTCAACAACAATAATTATTCGTGATGTTTCTTCTTGTGCATCCATATTCAAAATATTTAATCCAGATTCTCCAATCTTTGCACTAGTTCTTGATGCAACTTGTTGTACTCTCCACATTTCATCTCCAATTAATGTAATTACACCTCTGTTGTATGTAATTGTTGCAAGTGAATCAAATCCCAATAGATATTTTTCATTTCTTTTAACATAGTCTCCATCTAAAAACAATATTCTGGATAATTCAACACCATCTTTTGTAAATGGTGATAAAATTATAAATTCACTATAACGTTTGTCTTTTTCTAAGGATGTCAATAATTTTTGAATAGAATTTGTTTCAATTCTAAATATTGCACAATTTTCTTTTCCTGTAACTATTTTTATAGGATGGCCTTTTTGCTCATCTAATTCTCTTTTTATTATAGTAATTTTTTCTGGATTTTTTATATTTGTAATTTTGATTGGCATATCTACTCCATGCTCTACAATTTCTTTTATTGCAATTGGATCTAAAATTTTCATACCAAACATTCCAGCAAGTCTTGCTTCATTGTATGATAATTGAATTACTTCTTTTAATCCAGATTCTACAATTTTTGGATCAGCTGATACTACAGAACTGTCTTTTTCAAAATCTATACTAGTTTCATATTTTTTATGAAATAATATGCCTAGATCTGCTGCAGTTCTATCTGAACCTCCCCGTTCATATGTTGTAGTTGTGTCATCTACTGTTTTTCCTATAAATCCACCAATTGTAACCACTTCATTATTTTCAACTAACTTTGAAATTTTTCCCATTCTCTCATTTGATTCTGTTCTCAAAAAATTTGTAGATTCTATATTATTGTCTGTAATTATTGGCCAGTCATCAAATTCTACAGCATCTGTTTTAATTTGATTACTTCTTAGAATGTGATTCATGACATGAGACATCAATATTTCCCCTGAAAATGCTAATGCTCTTGATCGTGTTTCATCTGCAAATTCATTATTTTCAAATGCATCATCCAGTGCTTTTTGTGCTTTTTTTAGATGTATATCAATAACATTTTCACAATTTTTTTTATTATCATCATTAACCATTTGAAGAATTTTTTGGTATGCTATTTTTACAATATCTAGCGATGGTTTAATTCCCTTCTCTGCATTTTTTCCTTGTTCTAGTACAATATCTGTCAATGAACGTTTTTTTTCATTATGCAAGGTTAGTGGTGCTGAAAAAACAGTAATTACTTTGGAATCTTTTTTTAAATTATTAATTCTCTCAATTATTTGTGGTATCAATATTCCATCTGGACCTATTGCACTTCCTCCAAATTTTGCAATTATCAAGTTAGTCATAGTACTGTGTTAAAACCAAATTGCCATCTATTAACTATTTGATCTCTCTTTGATCATTTTTTTAATAATCTCTGATGCTAATTTTGCACCGGAAGTGTTTATTTTGTTTCTTTTTTGTTCTAATTTTTCTGAAATTAATGTTTCAAGCCTATTGATATCTTCAAAAACAAATCCTTCAGTTTTTGCGTTATCTTCTTGTTCAAAATGACCTTTAATTGGAATAAATATTCCAGGTGTACCATACGCTTTAGCCTCATCTATTGTTGATTTACCTGCTAAAGAAATTATCAAATCTGATGCAAAAATTAATTCATGTAAATTATCTACAAATCCTAAATTTCTTACATTTGAAAATTTTTTATTAATTGCTGGACCTGATACTACAACAATTTCAATATCTTGATTAATTTTTAAAATTGACTCGATAGATTTCTCAATTAAAAATAATCCTGCATCTGTACCTCCAATTGAAATAATTATAGTTATTTTGTTAAATGAAAATTTTTCTCTTAATTCTTCTCTTGAAAAATTTATTTCTCTAACTATTGGACCTACTCTTTTGATATTACCTTGATCATGTCCTTCTTCTGGAATTATTACCACATCACAATTTTTTATAATATTCATCATTGATTTGTTCATTTTTCTTTCAATAAGTGATGCAATTCCTTTTGTGAATTTTGTTTCTAAAACATCTGTAATCAATATATTTGGAATTTTTAAATTTTGTGCAACAGTTAATGAAGCAAAATCTTCATCACTAATTATTAAATCTGAATTATTTATTTTAATAATTTTTTCTGATATCTTTTTACAGTTTTTATAATATTGAAAATAATTCCATAACCATTTTGTTTGATTATTTAACATTCCATTCTCTACACTAAATGAGGGTGGATTGTAGATATCATTTACCTTATACTCTAATTTTTTTAAAATTTTAGCAGCTCCACTACCTGTAATAAAATTAATTGAAATATCTTTCAAATTATTTACTATTGCAATATCTCGAGTAACATGACCTAATCCAATTGGACTAGAAAAAAAATCACAAACATTCATAGTTTTTATTATTTTTAATCAAATTTCTATATTTTCCCTTGTCTCAAAGTTTAAATGGATTTCAACGAGGTATGTTTCAGTGGGCTCATAGTCTAGCTCGGTTATGACGTCGCCCTTACACGGCGAAGATCCGGTGTTCAAATCACCGTGGGCCCATTTTTATTCCTAATATTATTCTCCTTATGATAATTACCTAATATCCCTATAACCTATAATTTCTGACAAAAATTGCTATGGTTTTTTTATTTTTTTCAGTTTACAAAAAAAAAATTACTTGTATTGGTTTTGTCTACAACATTTATTTCCATTTCAATTATTACTGTATTATTTCTTAATTTTGATATTTCACAATTATCTGAAATTGAAATAAATCAAAAATATGGATATACAATTTTCCAAGTTAAAAGAATGATTAGATTTTAAAATCACTTTATTCTATCTTCTAGCAACTTAAACTTAAAATATTTAATTTATGATAACTGATTTTACATTAACAAATTCTTTGATTCCATAATCTGATAACTCTCGTCCTATGCCTGAATTTTTCACTCCACCAAAAGGAACACGGGGGTCTGATATTACCATAGAATTAATGTATACCATTCCAGCATCTATGTCCTTTGCTAAATTATTTTCAATGGCATATTTTTCAGACCAAATACTAGAACCTAATCCAAACTCTGTATCATTGGCAATTTTGATTGCTTGTATTGGATTTTTAACAGAAATTATTGGAGCAACTGGACCAAACACCTCTTCACGTGATACAGACATTTCTGGTTGTACATGTGTGAGAATAGTAGGGTTAAAGAAAAATCCAGTTCCATTTGGTGCATTTCCTCCAGTTAGGATTTTTGCCCCAGCACTAGTTGATTCACTAATTTGTTTTGTAATAACTTCTCGAGAGTTTCCACGAACAAGTGGTCCAATAGTGGTTTTTGGATCAAGGGGGTCTCCAACAATTTGTTTTTCAACATGTTCTTGGAATTTTTTTGTAAATTCTTCTAAAACTTCTTCTGCAACAATGAATCTTTTTGCAGCAATACAACTTTGACCATTATTAAGAAATCTTGATGCCACTCCAATTTCTGCAGCTTTATCAACATCTGCATCTTTTAGTACTACAAAGGGATCACTTCCTCCCAATTCTAAAATAAATTTGTGTAAATTTTGACTAGCAATTTCTGCAACACGTTTACCTGCTCTAGTACTTCCTGTAATGGATATTGCATCTACTGGAGACTGTGCAAGTGCTTCTCCTACGGTATAATTTCCAACAAGATGTCTGAAAACTCCTTTGGGAAATCCAGCTTCTTCAATTACATGTTGTAATGTATTTCCTGATAATGGGCATACGCTAGAGTGTTTTAAAACAACAGTATTTCCTGCAAGCATTGCAGGTAGACAAAATCTGAGTGCTTGCCAAAATGGAAAGTTCCATGGCATGATACATCCAATTACTCCTAGAGGATCAAAACGGACATAGCTACTTTTAGCATCTGTGTTTAGTTCTTCAGGTTCTAAAAATTTAGGACCATTATCTGCAAAATACTCACATACCCAACTACATTTTTCAATTTCTGCAAGAGATTCTCTGATGGGTTTTCCCATTTCATTTGTAATGATAGTTGCAAATTCTGTTTTTCTAGCATGTAAAATATGACCTAAAGATCTCAGTAATTTGGATCTTTCAGAAATATCAATTTTTTTCCAAATTGAATTAAAAATCATCCTTGAATCTTGTACTTCATTTTTAACTTGTTCAATTGGAATGGCATCATACTCTGCAAGAACTTCTTCAGTTGCAGGATTTATTGTGGTAATCTTCATATTTTTTTTAAAATTTTTTGAAATTTATAGATTGTGAATTATACATGTAAAAATTCAATTTGTAGAGTATTTGAAATATTTTATAAATTAAAAAATAAATTATTTGAATTGATCAAACATTTTGAAATTGTATCCCATCATGGATGTCATAAAATTATCCCAACTCTTCACTGCAGATAACTGTGTGTCTGTTGTATACTTTCTAAACTGAGCATATTGATCCATTTGTTGTAACATTGTATCTGTGTATGTTTTGGTAATATTCCCAAATGCTTTAATTATTCCTTTATCCACACCTAATTTTTCAAACAATTCTTTTTCACATGTAATGCATGAATCAAAAGTGTTGTTTATACTGTGTAAATATGCTGTGTATAGTTCAGAGAACTGTTGCATTTTTAGAGGTAATTGAGATTCTAATTTTTTTGTAATTTCATGAGTATTGTTTTTTAGAATTTGTGAAACAGAATCTATTTCGATATTTTCTACAGTTTCTTTATTTTCTATTTGATTACTATTTTCTACAGTTTCTTTATTTTCTATTTGATTACTATTTTCTACAGTTTCTTTTTTTACTACATCTGATGTACTCATAATATTCAAAAATTTTAGCATTATTTAATTGAAGCAACGATATTCTATTTTGAACCCATTCTGCTAGGCTCACCAATTTTGATATTAACAAATTCATCCTATTTTACAGCAACTTTTACTTTGTAATCCTCTAGCAATCCAATAAATTGAAAAAATTAATACTCCTACTGAAATAAATTTTAATTCTAATCCTTGCATTGGAAACAACGATAATCCTCCAACTGCTCCTAAAATTACGGCTAATGGTGCAGTACAGGCTGGACATCCTGGTGTAAATGCAGCAAACACTCCACCGAATATTGTCGATGAATTTGTTTTAACTGAATTAACTTTTACCGAATTCATTTTTTTCATTTGATTAATTTTGTATGCCATCATTGCAAAATTAATTCCAGCAAGGGTTGAAATTACTATTGTTAGTACAATTGATGTAATAATATAATGTGGTGCTAATTCTATTGCTACATTAAAATGAGTTGGTAACATTGACATTGTTAAATAATAATAAATTATACCTAGTCCTACTCCACTAACTATTCCAATTCTAGCATATTTTTTCATTGTTAAAACATTTGAAATTAATTGAATTTTAGTTACCATGTAGTTTAACTTACAATTTATCTTATTTTAACCATTTTTTAATAAACAAAGATTCTTAGCCTTTAATTCTAAAACATGAGCATGGCAGAATTTTCATTTACAGAAAAAACTATCTTAGTTCAATATGGTATTAAAAAATATGAAAATGAAGAGATTATTTTTGAAAAATTAAAAACTATAATGAGTGAAAAAGATATTCAAAGAAATATTGATACTTTAATTGCAACTCAGATAGTAAGACGAATAGGACCTGAGGTTCTTCAAAATAATGAAAGCCATACTGAATTACCTGATTTACCTGAAAATCTAAAATCTATAATCGAAAATTTATAATTTAGAATCCTCTAATTCCTTCTGGACGTACAATTTCTGGGTGATCTTTCATCCATCTTACTTTATCTAACATTTCTTGTTTATCTTTAGGGAATGTACCTTTTACAGTATATGCATTTGAACCGTGATTTACTCTAAATACAATTTCTTCGTTAGTATCAATTTGATTAACTAAATCATAAAGTTCTTCTAATCCCTCATCATCATTTATCTTAACAAATTCACCTTCATATTTATCGATAAATTCTTGTTTAATTCCATTTTCTAGATAAAGTGTTAGCGCACCAACATAATGTGGTGAACATGCACTAATCACTTTTGCTGTACCTTTAATGTGATCTTTTGAATATTTTTTCCCACCTAATCCTAAAATTACCATACATGACATAATGTAACCTGCTTCCTTTGCTTTGTTAACTGATTTGATGATTGTTTTTGCAACAGCACCCTTTGTTACTTTTTTCAAAACAATATCTGAACCACTTTCAATTCCTAGATAAAACATATCTAATCCTGCATCATTCATTTTCTTTAATTCCTCTGGTGTTTTTTTTAAAATATTCATAGGC
>Ga0209263_1001916_pt1 | contig 11426 bp, 10 predicted proteins | sample SaaInlV_DNA_100m_FD_184684 | JGI IMG/M metagenome (GOLD analysis project Ga0209263, IMG submission 184684) | Marine microbial communities from expanding oxygen minimum zones in the Saanich Inlet - SI075_LV_DNA_100m (SPAdes) (version 2) | ecosystem: Environmental > Aquatic > Marine > Unclassified... | reverse complement strand
TACCAGAAATGAAAAACTTTATATCACACGGAATAAGACGATCTACTCCTCCGTTTTCTTACGCTCTAAATCAAATTCTTCTGCTGAACTGATTTCCCAGTGGTCATCTTTCATGTCTAGCATGTCCTGAATGAGGATTCGATCTGGATGCACTTTCGCTTCAAAATAGAAGAACTCACTTTTCGAACCAGTCAGTTTAATCTCTTGGAATCGTTGATATGAAGTGATTTTGAAGAGTGATCGTCGATTTGTGTACTTTCTGTAAGCTGGAAATTTCATTCGGTGCAAATGAATCGATGCTTTCGATGAGAAACAAATTGAATGTGGAAATGTTGAACCGTAAATTTGAGGTGTGATATCAAACAACCCATTTTACATCAGTGGTCGGAAGAAATTTGAGGCTCAGGATTATCAAGGAGCACTCTCAGACTACAATCAGGCGATTGAATCGGAAGAGAATCCTTCGATATACAGCGAAAGGGGAGTGGTCCAATTCTATTTGAAAGATCTCAATAAGAGTTTGGATGATATGAACTATGCTGCCAACTTGGAGCCTGAGAACCCATATCGCTACTCGAGCCGAGCGTTCATTAAAGACGCAATGGGCAACACTGAAGCGGCAATTGAGGACTATGAGATTGCAATCAAGCTAGATCCTGAGGACAGCATCGCTCACAATAATTTAGGCTTGCTGCAGGAGAAGCTTGGCTACATGAAACTAGCCAAGACAAACTACAAAAAGGCTGATGAGTTAGCCGATATAGACAACCTTTTGGAGCGAATCCAAGATGAACAATCTGAAGACCAAGCCGATCCACCTCCACAATCCACTTCTCATGAACTGAGACAACGCATCTCCTTGGTCGCTCTTGTCAGGGCAACATTTACCACCAAAGACGGATTCAAAGAGTATGTTCGTTTTATCAAGAACGGATTTCGTGCCTGAAAGAACCACTTTCCTTAATCACGCAGCAAAAATTATTCAAGGCGATGATTTTTCGGGAAAGAAGCTGGTAATAACTCCGAATAAAAGATCCCTCTTCCGTCTCAGGCACATGGTGCCAGAAGCAGATTTTGAGACTGTTGACGAGCTCATGCAAAAGCTGAGCGGATCGAATCTCATAGAGCCAGAAGAACTACTCATTACTTTTTATCAGGCCTATAAGAGGCTAGAAGAGAATGCACAACCTTTTAACGAGTTCAGCAAGTGGGCAATCACTTTTCTCGGAGATGTGAATGAGATTGATCTCTATCTTCAAAATGTGTCGAGCATATACGAGCATATTTCTGCTTACCATTCGACTGGAGAAGGTTTTGATGGCAAGGAAAAAGGGGAATTAGAATCGTCGTATTTGTCGTTTTGGGAACGACTTCCTGAATACTATCAGGCGCTCAAAACAGATCTCGCTAAACTTCAGCTTTCGTACCGCGGAAGCATTTATCGAACCGTGGTGGAGAACCTTGAATCCAGTCCAGCCAAAATCGAGAAGGCATTTGATGGCTATCGACTTTACTGGTTGGGTATTGTACCCGGGAACCCTTGTGAGCATCGCTTACTTGAATGGTTGGATGCACGATCACAGCTCAAGACATTGGTAGATGTTGACCACTATTATTTGGACAGAAAACTCCATGAAGCAGGTCGACCATTTAGAGAGCAGAAATTCCTAGACAATTCGGATGAACCCACAAATTTGTTACTGAATAGTCAGTATGATTTTAAAATACATCCGCTAACGGGAAGGTTTGCACAGATAATGCGCCTGAAGACTTTAATTGAGGATATTTCAGAAGAGGAATATGGAAACTCAGCTATAATTCTAGCAGACTTAACCCTCGTTCAACCCTTGTCTTCACTCATCCAAGACAAAGGACTCAAAATTCATCTCACATCTGGTTATCCATTACGTAATACCACGATCCATCGCTTTCATATGTCATGGATCAACCTTCATCAAACCTCGATCACACGCAACGGGGAAAAGGCATTTTACCACAAGTTCTTAAAAGAATTCTTTGAATTTCCTGTGGTCCAAGAATGGTTGGCGGGGGCAATTGAATGGAAATCGTTGAAGGATCGAATCGTCAAAAAGAACATCAAATACGTTCCGTTATCTTGGCTTCAAGAATCACTGAATGATGACCTGTTTGCAAGGGAGGCGCTGAGGTTATTGTTTGAATGGGACGCTGAGTCAAGCACGCTATTCCAAACAATTAGTGAAATCTTAGGAAATTGGAGGTCTGCGGAAGGTGGTATAAAGATTTCAAAGTTTGATCAGGTTTGCCTTGACGCTTACATTGAAAAGCTTAACCTTTTTCTGACACAATTCAATGAGGTTGTTGAGGAAGCGGATTTGACACTTCTGAAACAATTCATACATCGCCACATGGCTCATGCGCGCATGCACTCGGAGCTAGATGATGAAGATGGCCTTCATGCCATGACTCTTTTTGAAACGCGCCTTCTGGACTTTAAGCATCTGATTTTTGTCGGGGCATCTGATGATCATCTGCCTGGATCAATGCACAAAGTTTCACATATTCCTATGATTCATCGGCTCCACTTTGGTCTACCTACACGCCGAGATTCCGAGTCGCTCTATTCCTATCATTTTTATCGGTTGTTACAGCGTTCAGAACGGGTTGACTTCATTTATGACACATCAATGAATGCTCTGTCCGGAGGTGAACCTTCAAGATATATAGCACAGTTGAAAGAAGAATTGACTAGGCAAAATCTAAAGGCGAGCATCAGCCTAGTAAAGGAAGCGAACGTGCTCATGGAGTCTTTCCAGAATGAGTTGAGCATTACGAAGACAGAAGATGTAGTCAACTCTTTGAAGGCAGCGTTGAAAAACAACCTGAGTGCGTCAAGAATCAATCAATTCATCAATAGCCCGTTGGAGTTTTATTTCTATTACATACTCAAAGTCAAAGAAGAGGATAGGGTAGAGGAAATTATTGAGAGTAGCACGTTTGGGAATATCGTGCACAAAGTGTTGGAAGAGATATATAAACCATTTATTGGAGAGCTGATAGACCTTGAACAGCTTCAGAAAGCCATTCGGATCTCGGATGAAATTACCGAGCGTGTATTCGAGTCGTACTTCGAGCGAGCCGAATTTCAAACTGGGCAAAACCTCATTTCGCTTCACGTGATCAAAGAGTATATTAAAGGGTTTGTAGAATGGGATGTTGCCGAGATGAAAGAGAACGGGCCGGTTCGCCTTCTAAGTCTTGAGCTACGAATGAGTGAAAGGTTCAAATCAAATGGGCTTGAAATCAACCTATACGGAGTAGCAGATAGAATCGATTCTCGAAATGGCGAAATCAGAGTAATCGACTATAAATCAGGGAAGGTTGAAGCCAGTGAACTTGCCTATGATGAAGAACGAATTGGAGTAGATTTCAAGCATGGAAAGGCGTTGCAAATTGCATTGTATATCTATCTGTATTGCCAACGTCACAATCTTGATGAATCTCAAGTCGGTGGGTACGTATACTCGTTCAAGAATCGAAAAGCAGGTTATATCTCTCTAACGGTAAAGAGTATGGGTTCAGATTCTCTCTTGGATAGTTTCGCTCAGCGACTCGACTCCTTGGTCAGTGAAATGTTAGATCCATCAACGCCATTTACTCACCATGAGGATTCAAAATACCTCACAGTCTAAGGGTTGATCCTCAATCGAGCTTGCATTATTGTTTGACTCTCTGCTGAATGCTCGATCACAAACACGTCAAAATCTCCCTGCTGCTGCCCTGACTCAAAATTTAGATGAAGCCCATTATTCCCGACCGTGATGCGAGGGTTCCAATAGAGGGTATTGCTGAGTGCAGCTTTACCCGGAAGTTCATTTTCTAACGCTTTCCACTCTACGACTTCTTCATATCCTGAGAAATCAATTAATTCGACACTTTTAGGGAGGTCCAAGCCGCCAAGTCGGCCATTTTTGGAATGTATTGATACGACGCCATTTATTTTCTCATCACCATAGTAATATGGATTTGCGATGACTCGGATGGCTTTGATTTTGGAAGGGGCGAGCCTTAGAATTTCGTTATGATTTATAAAAGGCACATTGTCCAGGAGCACGAGTGGGTTTTCCAATGGCTTGTGGAATTGATGATCATAGATGCTGATGAATTGCTCACCATCTTTTTCACGCACTGCTGAATATGGAATGAGCTCGGTGAAAACTTCTTTCATTGAACCGAGGGCGATAAAATCTGCTAAAACGATTTCTTCAGTCGGGTTTGTAAATGGCGGTGGGACTCCTTTCTGGGAAAGAGTAGAATACGCTTCTTCTCCGTATACCGAATTCATTTTGGCATTAAAGCTTACTCGATTTAGGATGGACACAAGGGAATCGGTCATGACGATGTCCTTTCCAGCATGATCGATATTCAATGAGGGAAATTCCTGATCGACTAAAAACTTTGTCTCTGATTCGATAATTTCAGGCGCAAGCAGATAGACGACCTCTGCCGGCATAATCGCTCTGAAAACCAGTATGAATCGGCCGTTCTCATCGGTTCGTCCTAAATGCAGCTCTGGACTACTTCCCATTGTGCTCCCGACAATCAATGTGTTGGCGATGGGAGTCTTATTGCTTGGATCCAACAAGCTTCCTTTTAGCGTCGTAGATCGTTTTTCAGTGAAACCAAAAGTTCGTGCTTCTGGAAAACTGCAATCAACACTTATGTTTTGTTTCACTGGGTTGAACGTGTTACGTGGGACAACAGTTAAGCAATACTCTCCTGCTTCAAGCCCATCAATATTCAGATTGACTATACCACGTTCGATTCGGGTATCCAGTTCAATGGGTTCAAGCTTCGTGGAAGATTTAGCTGCGCTTGTCTTCATTTTAGTCAAAGGAGCCGATTGATAGTTAACCACAATGAGCTCAACCTGTGATAGTTGAAAATGGGTAGAGGACAGTTGTTCCTTCGTGTAGGTCCTTAAGTAATAAGTGCCAGTCCTAAGATCTGAGGGAAGCTGAAGAACTCCATTGCAAGCCAAATCGGCAATCGCGAACTTCCCATTTATAAAACGTTCGCCCTGCTCATTCGTGAGATCAGCGTAGAGGACGGCGCTCTCTGTTTCGATCGATAATTGGGTGCTAAACCAAATTTTTTCACCTGCGGCATAGATATTTCGATCTGTGACCAGACTAACTGATTGAGCGCTGCTTGCAAATTGCATCGCCGAATAGAATAATATGAAGAACAAGGCCCTAATCAATCCAGAATGCAGGTTTGTTGAGGTAGCCACCTCGGGTTCTACAATCCATGCAAGAAATTGGAGGTCTGGCAAGCCGACCTGCGGCATCCAATGTCAAGTAAACAGGCCATTCATTTGCTCTGGAAAATCGAAGCCAGCCTACTGCTTCTCGTTCCACATCGGTGATTTGACATTCAGGATAGCGCATTGGGCCATCTTTCCAACGAAGAAAAATCCTCTTTTCACTTTTGCCCGCTACCGTAAAGTAACCGAGAATAACTTCTTCGTCATCTTCTGCGCCATAGACGTTGCCTCGAATTTGATAGGGCTGCTGGGCAAAAACGCTTCCTTGAGATTCTTTTAGTTTCCTAATTCTTTGCCAATAGTCGTAAGCCTTTTCAGAAATAACGAGTTGTTCGACTAAGAGACTGTATCTCCTGCTCAAGGCTCTTGAATATGTGTCCTCAAAGTGAAGGGGTTGTTTGTCTATTCGAGGCTTCGATCTGTTCAGTGTATTCTCTGTGAAGACGTCCAATATTTTGTTGGTTGAGTAACAAGTCGACCAGATGTTAGGAGCGGGAAATTCAAAAAAGTTTCCGTTTGTATAGTAGAATTCAACAGTGAAGTCAGCGTTGAATTTGAAAGTGTTCTCTACTCGCCAAAGGAAGTAGGTCGAATCACGGTCACTTTCCTTCGTGTCTACGAAGAATTGATATCCTTCCCTTCCCAGTGGAAAGTCAAGTTCTTCACGCATGTCGTATTCGTAGTACACCGAATCAATCCCAACACTAGGGAGCATCAATTGTGGATCTGATAGGTATGATTTTCCTTCTGGAGTCTCAATGAAAACGCTGTACTTTCGACCTGGAACCCCTTCGAATTCCAAAGGCTTTGTTTGATAAACGCCCTCTCCTAATTCATCAAGATCAACGAAACTTCCTTCATCATCCGTTATCCTGACAGTACATCCTTCATAGTACTGAAAATTGAGACTGTCGATTCCTCCTGTTTTTGAGAGAATCACAGAGTGTGGACCAAGCCCAGAACTAATCATTCCATCGACCACTAGGACGTCGTCATAATTCTCTGTATCCAAGTCAAACGGATCAATGCAGCTACTTAAAATTAGCGCCACGGCCAATATGAGAATATGCCTAGATCTCATAGCTACCAAGTTTGAATTGATACGCAACGGATACAATTGGACTTCCAAAAATGCTCAGTTTGTAACCTTGAATGTGACCAGCGTCCGCAGCAGCAAAAACAGAGAATGCATTTCTTCGGCCGAATAAATTGTAAACAGAGAAATTCCAAGATCCATGGAGCAGTTTTTTCTTCTTCAGGTTGCCTTCTAAATTCACGCCCAGATCTACCCTGAAATAATCCGGGATCCGGAACTCATTCCTAGTCGAATAATTCACGAGTGGAATTTCATACTGAAAGTAAACCGCAGTAGGCGTGGTTACTGGTCGCCCAGTCGCGTAGACTACAGTGGAGGATAGGCTAACTCGGCGCGTAAACTTGTAATTTCCGACAATGTTGAATGCATGGGGTTTATCATAGTTCGCAGGATACGGTATTCCATAGTTGATTCGATTGTCAACCAGTTCGTTGTCTACTCTGACGATGGCTCTGGCAAATGCATAGCTGACCCATCCGTTCATTTTGCCCTTCACTTTTCTGAGCATGATTTCAGCACCATAGGCCAGTAGATCTCCTTGTAGGACCGATGTTTCAGGAATGGAAGCGACTACCAAGTTGGCGCCATCTCGATATTCAACCAAATCGTTAATGTCCTTCAAGTAACCTTCAAGCGAGAATTCGTACGTTCCGTAGCCGAATTTCGAATAGTATCCTACAGAATAGTGCTTGCCGCTCATAGGCTTAATATTAGGATCTGCCAATTTCCACTTGTCGGTAGGGCTTAGTGCTACTGTATTTGTAAGAAGGATAATGTATTGTCTTGACTGATTAAACCCTGCCTTCACTGACATAAATTCGTTGATCGAATACTTCGCGCTCAATCGAAAATCTGGCGCTTGATAAGTAACGATTGGTTGCCATGAATTATAGGAAGTTGTGTCTGTTATGTTGTCTTCAGTTAGCGGCAATTCGGGTTGGTATGAGTAGATGTCATTTGGTCCGAGGTACATGTAGTGATTGAAACGGATGCCACCATTCAGCCTCCAACGAGCACTTACTCGCCACTCTTCATTAATGAATAGACCTGATTCGAGGGCCCGTTCCGATCCGAGCTCAATCGGAAGCACAAGAGAGTTTGTACTCGCTGGTACTTGACTTCCTTGATCGAGTTCATAAAGAACTGAATTGACTCCTACGATTACCTCATGACTTGAATTTGGCCTGAAAAAGAATTGGGAACGTAATTCAGAGTGCTGGATTTGATAGTCGATAGTGTATTCAGCATTGAATGACTGAAGGTTGTCTTCATCATAGGCATAAGAACTATATGAACCAATGGTTTCAAGACTATGCTTGTTTCCAATTACATGTGTCCATTCAACAGAACTCCCAAGATTCTGGTACTTGTTATTCGTAAGAGATGATAGAGAGACGTCATCATAGCTATAGTATCCAGTGATATTTAATCGGTCATTTTTACCAAGGTGGATATTTAGTGTAGAAATGGCATCCCTGAATTGAGCGCTACTCTCATTTAACTCAGGAACGTTGATGGAGTTGAGAACCCAGTCGCTATAAGTTGTTCGAACTCCAGCCATGTAACTGCTTTTGCCTTTTGAAATTGGACCTTCCACAAGTACATCTGCGGTAATTGGGCTTATCCCACCCCTCATCGAAAACTCTTGATTATTACCTTTTTTAGCACGGACATCAAACACGCTCGAAAGCCGACCACCGTACTGCGTAGGGAAGTTGCTCTTGTAAAGTGTGAAATCACTGATTGCGTTTGGCGTAAAAGAGGTGAAGAATCCGAATATGTGACTCGTATTGTAAATAGGGATGTGGTTTAGATAAAAGACGTTCTGATCCGCTGGACTTCCTCTGACGTTGAAGCCGCCACTTCCTTCGCCAACAGATTGGACACCAGGGAGCAGGAGCGCCGCTTTTATTAAATCTGTTTCTCCTAGAATTTTCGGAATCTGCTTTACGCTCTTCGTGCTGAGTTTTTGGATTCCCATGGAAGCTCGTTCCAAATGTGCATCGCCATCAGCAGTAACAATGACCTCCCTTAGGTCATATACTTTGGCGTCAAGGATAAAGTCTTGTCTTCCAGAATCATAAACCTTGAGCTTGAATCGTTGCTCTTCATGCTCTAGACTTCTTACAATTATCGAGTAGTCACCTTTGTTTAATTGAAGCGTATAGAAACCATTCTCATCAGTTGTTGCTCCATCTTTTAGTTCATCGATGTAAAGCGTTGCACCGAAAATGGCTTGTCCGTTTTCAGCTTGAGATACGTATCCGCTAATTCCGCAACTTCCTTTTGATTTTCCCCCTCCCTGCTGACCGATGATCAATGTTTGCTCCACCGAAGTGTGGCGTGTTTCGCGAATTAGAGAATTTTGGTCCTCGTCTTCACTGAAAGTTTCACTCGTCTTTTGTGTCGCAAAAAACTTCTTAGGAAGAATCACTTCAAAGCCTGGGTCAGCAGAAACAACATAGCACCTGCAATCCAGCCCTTCGAATGCATACAAATGCACCTTATTTAGGTTGATATTTAAAAAATCGATTATTTGTTCTGCTTCCGTATCGAATCGTGTGCTGAGTAACGTTGAATCAGAAAATAAGAGATGCAAGCCTTTGGATTCCATCATCAGACTCAATTCTAATCCAGTAGAACCAACCCAGTCCTGTTCGGTCAGATTCTGGGCAGATGCGAGATTTATACTTAGCATCATTGCTAGTATTAGCTTAATTCCCCTCACAAATGGCCGCAATTATTCGAGATTCAGCAATGGAAGCACGCCGGTACTTCACCTGATTCGTTTTTAAGTAGTTCTTGATTTTATCCTTCTTCTCAGGAAACTGTGCGTACAGCTTTTTTCTAGAACTGATGTTTATGAGTTGGTGGTTGCTGATGAGTAGAAACCGTCTTCCAGTTTCCGAATATCTGCCATAGGGAGTCACTTTTGTATACGAATCGATAAAGGTCTTGCGGTATTCTAGTAGAAAAGTGTCCTTGCCGAAATGGACCCTTGACAGGTAATCTCTGGTATTGCCATCAATCTCAAAAAGTTGAGCATTGATGAAATGTTGCTGATGCAATTCAAAGGAATCGAGCCACTGCGTTTCAAATACTAAGCTGACTCTGGAAGAATCGGTTAGCCATAATTTACCAACGACCTGATCAAGCTCTAAATCGTATCTCACCATCACCTTCTTAAAAGGGACTCCTCGAACCCATGTTATTCCATTCTGGTCATGTTCTGAATACTGGAAATATTGATGTCCTTGAGCTCGGCGAAATACAGGGCGATATGGGTTCCCCAGCGAAAGCAAATCATCTGTTCCGTATTGGATTTTGCTTGAGGCACTGTTTTGTTCTGAAGGTTGCGCCAGACCATTGAACCAGCAGCTTATTAAAACTAGAATGAATATGATTTTGTAGATAGGTTGCGTCAGATAATGCACCTACAAGGTTACTAATTCTGACGCCAATTTAAATGACGATAACGCCAGTGTGAAGTAGGTTTTCAGAGTGACTTAAGGCATAGAGATATTCACCTTTAGGTAATTCGCGCGTAAGAACAACAAATTCATCGCCAAGGACCAAGTCGGTCGTGTTGACCTTTTTTCCATCGAGATCAATCAATTCAAACCTCAATGGTCTGTTGGCATTTCCAACTACCCTGTAATGCAGGTAGCGCATGGTGCGCTGCATGTAGATAGTAATATGCTCTTGTCTCTTTCGAATCATTCTATTCAATGAGATGCAGTCTAGAAGCTTAGAGTTGGTTAAGAAAACCTAAAACGCCACACATCGTGCAGAACATCGTGGTGGAGAGTTTGGCCGTCGATTTTCATTTCATTTCGCATCGCAACCCGTTGAGACGGCTTGTTTTTTGGATGGATAAATGAAACTACTGAATCAGCTTTGGTATTTGTTTTGGCGAACTGTTTAAAGTAAATAGCCGCTTCTGTTGCATAGCCGTTGCCTCGATGTTTAGGCATAAGGTGGTACCCTATTTCAAGTTCTACCACATCATCAACTAATTGGCTGATTAAGCCAATTTGACCCACAAATTCGTTGTTCTTTTTGTTGAATGCAGCGAGGAGGCCAAACCGTCCTTCCGCATACCTTCTTAATTGACCTTTAATCCACTTTTCCGCCATCAAATCATCTTCTCTGAAATTGGCTGGAAAGTGCATGATTGCAGATTTATCGGCGAGAAAGATCTTCCACTCCTGAATTAATTCAGAACTAAGAGGAGCAAATTGCAACCGCTCCGAATCATGGGGTTGGAGATACTTGTCGGTCATTACACCACAGGATTACTCAAGAATCGATATCCGACTCCTCGGATGCTGTGAAAGTGCAAGGGTTTTTTAGGATCTTTCTCAAAGTGCTTTCTGAAGCCAACTATAAAATTGTCGATTGTTCTCGTAGAAGGATAAACATCTACGCCCCAAATGAGATCAAGCATCTCTTCGCGTGAAATAGTCTCACCATCCCGTTCGACCAAAAGCCTCAGAATCTGCAACTCCTTTTTGGTCAGCGTGATTTTATCCCCGCTGTAGCTTATCGCTTCGTTTCTGTCGAAGAAGAGGGTGTTTCCATTGAATTTATACTCGGATAGACCGACCTTAGCTTCGGAGCCGGTTCGTTCAATTAATCGCAGTATTCGGAGTAAAAGCTCTTCGAGGTCAAATGGTTTAACCAAGTAGTCGTCACCTCCAATCTTTAATCCCATCACGCGATCCTGAGCTGAATTTTTTGCCGTGAGGAAAAGAATCGGAACTTTTCGATTTTCCAATCGAATTGATCGGCAAACGGAGAACCCATCCATATGTGGAAGCATGACATCGAGAAGAATGAGATCGAATGGTCCTTCATGAAAACGATCCATGGCTTCCTTTCCATTCATGGCTGGCACTACATCGTATCCTTCCAACTCCAGATTGAGTTTTACGACTTCTAACAGCCGCTCTTCATCTTCAACTAGAAGTATCCTTTTAGACATCAATGCAAATCTAGGGGTAGAAGCACAGCAATGGGTTGAAC
>Ga0209263_1001903_pt1 | contig 11464 bp, 10 predicted proteins | sample SaaInlV_DNA_100m_FD_184684 | JGI IMG/M metagenome (GOLD analysis project Ga0209263, IMG submission 184684) | Marine microbial communities from expanding oxygen minimum zones in the Saanich Inlet - SI075_LV_DNA_100m (SPAdes) (version 2) | ecosystem: Environmental > Aquatic > Marine > Unclassified... | reverse complement strand
GCTTTTCGGTGTTTTTTATGGCGGCTTTGCCGGCTACCTTGGTGGAAAGATTGATCAATTTTTAATGCGCTTTGCCGACTTTGTGGTCGCCCTACCCTTCCTGCTGTTTATGATCCTGTTTAAAATTTCCTTCGGGATAGGGCCCGGAGAGAGCGGGGTCTTTCCCATGCTAGTGGCTCTGGTGGTTCTGATGTGGCCAGCGACGTCGCGGCTGGTGCGGGGTCAGATTCTTCAGATACGAGAGCAGGGATACATTCACGCATCACAATTGTTAGGCGCTCCTACTCGTTATCTCATTTTGCGCCACATGATTCCCAATACACTGGGAGTCGTACTGGTGACAATTACCTTTGCAATACCAAGCGCTATATTTACTGAAGCTTTTCTATCATTCATCGGAATGGGTGTGGCGCCACCGACACCTTCATGGGGATCCATGTCCAATGAAGGTATTAAGACCATGCTCACGACTCCTCATGAGTTGATCTTTCCTGCTCTTTTTATCAGCATCACCGTTCTTGCTTTTAATCTTCTCGGTGATGGATTGCGTGATGCATTGGATGCTCGCATGAGGAATCAGGAATGAATTCGGCTCCAGCTAACAGCAAAGAGCTTCTGCTTGAAGTTAAAGACCTCGCCGTCGAATTCGATACCTATGGCGGGACCGTTCAGGCAGTTCGTGGTGTTAATTTCTCTGTAGAAGAGGGCAAGACACTAGCCATCGTTGGCGAGTCTGGTTGCGGTAAGTCAGTAACCGTACAAAGCATGATGGGGCTTATTCCCATGCCTCCGGGCAGAATTACCTCAGGCTCGGCAAGACTTAAGGGTCACGAGATTCTGGGTCGAACTATAGTTAATGGTAAAGAGATTCGCGGATCAGAAATCGGAATGATTTTTCAGGATCCTATGACCTCCTTGAACCCTACTATGACTATCGGTGATCAGATAGCGGAACCTCTTCAGGTTCACCGTGGATACAGTTACAAGAAGGCATTCGCGGAGGCTATTCGGCTGCTGGAGATGAGCAAGATTCCGGAAGCAGCTAAAAGAGCACGGCAATATCCCTTCGAATTTTCAGGCGGCATGTTACAGCGAGCCATGATCGCAATGGCTATCGCCTGCAAGCCTTCTATTTTGATTGCTGACGAACCAACAACAGCGCTGGATGTAACTATTCAGGCGCAGATTTTGGATTTACTTCAAGATCTACAAAAAGAAACTGGCATGGCGATTATTCTCATAACACACGATCTGGGTGTGGTTGCAAGAATGGCCGATGAAGTGGCAGTGATGTATGCCGGAAAGATAGTTGAGCACGGCATGGTCGATGATGTTTTTTATCGCTCGGCACATCCATATACTCTGGGCCTGAAAGACGCTATGCCAAATAATGATCCTTCTCTTCAGCATGAACTGAAGCCCATAGAGGGTAGTCCGCCCGATCTGTTTTCACCCCCTCAAGGATGTGGTTACACGGCGCGGTGCCCTTATGCCATGCAGATTTGCTCAAAACAGCAGGGTGAGAATACCTATCTTACGGAGCATCATTTTAGTCGTTGTTGGTTACATAACAGCGCGTCTCCAAACAAGCCTGATCAATTGTATTTCAAGGAAGGCGCATAGTGAGCAACCTGCTTGAGGTCGTTGAACTGACAAAATTTTTTGATATGGGTCGAAATCAACGGGTACATGCCGTCGAAGATGTTTCTCTCACTGTGGCGGAAAAAGAAATCGTCGGTTTGGTAGGGGAGTCGGGTTCAGGTAAGTCGACCTTTGGCAAGACCGTGCTGGGGCTGCATGATAAAACTTCGGGCCAGGTAAAATTTAGGGGTGAAGTGCTGCCTCAAAAATATCAACCGAAGGACTATCGTCGTCTGGCCACCAACATGCAGATGATATTTCAGGATCCTTATTCTTCTCTAAACCCAAGAATGACAATCGGCGAAATTGTTGGTGAAGGTTTGAAACTTCACGAAAATCCGGGGGCATCGGTAATCAAAGAGAGAGTGGCATTGTGGTTAGAGAAGGTCGGTCTGCAGCCAGACCATATGTCCCGCTATCCCCATGAGTTCTCGGGTGGTCAGCGGCAGCGCATCGGTATCGCCAGGGCGATGATTCTTGAGCCGGAGTTTGTGGTGTGCGATGAACCTATCTCGGCACTGGATGTTTCGGTGCAGGCACAGGTAATTAATTTGTTGGGTGAGCTTAAGGAATCCATGGGTCTCACACTACTGTTTATTGCCCATGATCTTTCGATGGTTAGATATGTCAGTGACCGTATGGCAGTTATGTATCTAGGGTCTCTAGTTGAAGTAGGTAAGTCAGACGAAGTCTATTTTGACCCCAAGCATCCATATACAGAAGTGCTGATCGGTTCAAACCCTGAACCAGATCCGAAACTGGAAAGATCCAGACCTTCTACCGCTATTCAGGGAGAGATTCCTTCACCGGTGAATGTGCCGGCGGGATGTCGCTTTGCCAACCGCTGTCCCAAAGTGATGGATGTCTGCAAGAATGTTACTCCACAGCTCATTCCTTTGAAGGATGTAGATAGGCAAGTTGCCTGCCATCTTTATCAGTAGACAGAAAAGGGCTAAGCAGGAAAGGAGTCTTCAGAAAAACGACTAGCCTTATGACGTAAGTCACTCAGCCTTGCTCTTCCTGTTCTCTAACCAGATTGGTCAGTGTGCGAAAGTCAGTCTTTCCACTTCCCATTCTGGGGAATTCACGAATAACCACATATTTCTTTGGCAGGGCAAGATTGGGCAACTCAGTGGCAAGCTGCTTGCCTAGTGCCTTCGGGTCGATCTCGCTGGTACTAACAGCGACAATTTTTGAGCCTCTCTTGGAGTCCGGTAATTCGACGACGCAGCATTCGATCTCATCAGGAGTGAATGCATTGAGAGTCTCTTCGACCATAACCAGAGAAATCATTTCGCCACCGATTTTTACAAAGCGCTTCAATCTACCCTTGTGCCAAAGATAGCCATCTTCGTCGAGATAGCCGAGATCGCCGGTATCGTACCAGCCTGATTTAATTCGTAGCGAAGTCTCTTCGATGTCATTCAAATAGCCTTGCATGACGCCTTCGCCTTTAACCAAAATTTTCCCAACTTCATTTACTTCGCAGGCTTTACCAGTATCATGATGCTCAATTCGAACTTCAGTTCCAGGAATAGGTATGCCTATGCTTCCGGGTTTATTCCTGCCTCTAGGATTCGCGGAAATTACCGGAGAAGTTTCGGTAGCGCCATATCCTTCGATTATGTCCAGGTCGTGCTTTTCCTTAAACAGAGTTCGAAGAGCTTCTGGGCATTTGTCTGCTCCGGAAACCGCGAGTTTGATACTCACATAGTCCCCCGGTTTGGACTGGCGCACATATCCGTCGAGAAACAGTGGAGTGCCAACCAATAATTCAGGCTGAGTTTCACGGATGATCTTTGCGACGGTTTTAAATTCAAGAGGGTTGGCATAAGTGATGGAAGTCATGCCTAGACAGAGGGGAGTCCACAGATTAATAGTTAATCCAAAAACATGAAAATACGGAAGTACTGCAAGCAGTCTATCCATATCATAAATTTCCATCATCTCAGAGAAGGAATCTATATTTGAAATCAGATTGCGCTGACTGAGTTGGACTACTTTAGGTTCTTTCTCGCTACCACTGGTGAACAAGATGACAGCAGGCTTATCAAGATTTGGCTTGCCAGCAATTCTCTTGAGGAGTGATAAGGGTAATTTTGACTTTAGAAATGCTAAGGCTTTTTCAAAGCCCCCAAGATTTGCCATTATGTCTTCGATGAACACCATGTCAGGCAATTGCTTGCAGCCTGTTTTTTCCAAAAGTGCCTTGGTGGTCACGATTACCTTGAAGTCACACTTTTTTTGAGCAAACAGGCAATTTTTCTCGGCACCTGTTGAATAGTTAATCATCACCGGTGTGAGTCTGCTCATCACAGCGCCTATGATGGTCAGCGCCGCCCCGGAAGAAGTCGGCAGCATGATGCCTATACGTCCTCGCTCCATTTTTCGAAAGCGGCGAGCGAGGATGAGTGAGGCCAGCAAAGCCTGTGAATAGCTAACATCACGGCCCGTTGTCCGGTCAACAAAGGCGATCTTGCTCGGGTGCTTTCTGACGGAGTCTATGAATCGGTGTTGTAACATGGATTCATGTTATATCAGAATTTTGGAACGTGGAACCATTCTGATAGCAATGGTAAAGTGATTGGCCCTAATATTTGGGGTAATAGCTCTATTGCCGGTTAATGCAGGCGGCAATGAAAGGCCCAATGAAAGAGCTGAACGGAAGTGCTAATTAGTTCAGGAGTCAGGCTTAGAGCTTAAGCTACATCTAGAGAAACAGAGATTTTTGATTGTGGAAACGCAAAAATCATTTCTATAGTCATTGACGGATTTCGTCAAAAGCATTTATTGCGAAGAAAATATTAGAAGTAGAATCTATGACTAAACCAATTGCTTTAATAACAGGTGCATCCAGAGGTATTGGTGCTGCCACAGCCAGATTATTGGCGAGTTCTGCATATGATATTTGCATTAACTATCATGAAAACCAGAGCGCAGCAGAGAAGGTCATGAAACAGGTCGAAGATCTGGGATCGAGGGCCTGCATAATTCAAGCTGATATTTCAAATGAAGAAGATGTTATTCGCATGTTTAGTGAACTTTCCTCAACTCTTGGCCCGGTCACTCACTTAGTCAACAACGCCGGCATCCTATTCCCGCAATCCAGGCTAGAAGATTTTTCTGTAGAGAGGCTGCAGAAAATATTTTCTACAAACGTCATAGGCACAATGCTCTGCTGCCGTGAAGCAGTAAAAGTGATGTCTACAAAGAATGGAGGCGATGGCGGAGTTATTGTAAACGTTTCTTCAGTTGCGGCGAGAACAGGATCTCCCCACGAGTATATTGACTACGCATCTAGCAAGGGTGCGCTGGATTCTTTAACAGTGGGCTTGGCATGTGAAGTCGCTGAGGAAGGTATACGAGTAAATGCAGTCAGGCCAGGAGTTATCTACACTGATATGCACGCAGATGGAGGTGAACCGGATCGGGTAGATCGGATCAAAGAGATTGTTCCTCTAAAGCGTGGCGGCACAACGGAAGAAGTTGCCAAGGTTATTCAATTCCTACTTTCAGACGATTCCTCATACTGTACTGGTAGTATCCTCGATGTTTCCGGAGGACGCTAAAGTGAAACCCTTGTTGAGCTTAATAGATGAAATCAGAACTGCAAAAGTGAGATGCCTTTAGTGAAATATTCAGGAGGCTGTCACTGCGGTGCAGTTCGGTTTGAAGTGGAAGCAGAAGAGTCACTTGAAATTGAAAATTGCAATTGCTCTATCTGTTCCAAATCCGGTTATCTACACTTGATCGTTCCGTTAAGGAATTTTACATTGCTTGAGGGTGAGTCGGATCTTGAGACATACACATTCAACGAAGGCGTTGCACAGCATAAGTTTTGTAAGAATTGCGGTATAAAGCCGTTCTATATTCCTAGATCAAACCCGGACGGTATCGATGTAAATTTTAATTGCCTCGATGGTCTTCCGGACAAATATGAAGTGGTTGAATTCGATGGTAGAAACTGGGAGCAGAATGCTCATAAGCTCGCCCACAAGAGCATACCGGCCTAAATCTAAGGGATTAGCTGAATAAATGATTCGACATATCAATACAATCTGGCTCGCTGTTGTGGTGCTTTCCCTGAGTTCTTTGCTGCTTTTTCCAGACTGGTTGAATAGAGAGACAATTTCTATATTTCTCAATGACTTAGGATCAATGGCACTCATCGTCTACATCCTGATTTCCCTGACACGCTCCCTATTATTGATTCCCTGTACCCCGTTTGTGCTTGCAGGTGCCATCTCTTTTCCCCAATGGCCCATATTGGTATTCCTTATTTCAATGGCGGGAGTTGTGGTGGGGGCCTTGCTAGTATACAGTTTCCCCTCCTTCGGCAACTATGACGAACATCTGGAGGAGAAATACCCGGAAAAAATCGCTGTTTTGAAGCAGAAAATGCATGGCAAGTATGCATTTCCATTCATCGTAGCTTGGTCATTTTTTCCATTGGTGCCAAGAATGTCGTTTAGAAAAATGATTACAGCTCTCTCCCTTGGCGAATTTCCTCTGGTTGCAGCTTATGTTTTTCTCGGGGCTGAAATTGGTGAGTGGCTTAGAATATGAGTGCTAGATTTAGCTTCACAGATTCAATTAGTCTGATAAAAACTATTAGAACATCGGGAACAATTACTCCCAGTTCTCCTATTCTTATCAATAGACTTCTTAAGCCTATCGATTTTTCCAAAGCCAAATGTATTGTCGAGTTAGGCCCGGGGAACGGATGTTTTACTCGAGAGCTTTTACGTCGAATGACTGATGACTGTGTTTTGGTTTGCTTCGAAGTAAATGATGAATTTGTGGATCAGCTCAATGCTCTATGTGATCCCAGAATGCACGTGTACAACGCTTGTGCCTCGTCCATTCGTGAAGTTCTCGATGAACTGAACATAGATGAAGTAGACCATATCGTATCCAGTCTCCCTCTTGCGCTTATCGATGACGAAGTTGTTTCCAACATCCTCGCCAGCGCGAGAGAAAACCTGCGAGAAGGTGGACGCTTTCTGCAATATCAATACAGCCTCAAAAACTACTCCGACGTGAAGCCAGTCTTTAGCGACGTCAAACTCAAATTCACTTTGAGAAACATGCCCCCCGCGTTCGTTTACGAGTGCATTAAGTAGCTCAAATATTCCAAATCGTCTTCAATAATTACGATGAATGAAATCATTCTTGTTTGAATTCAGTGTTAGTGATTTCCGCAATTATCTATAAGGTTTCAAGATTTCTTTTCTAGAAGGTTTCACTAGTGTGCAAGGGCATGAGTTGAATATTCGATGGAGTGACTGTCGCACGCAGGGATGCGTGCGCCAATCCTACATGGACGTATTCACGGCGTGTCACGGAAGCGGATATCCAACTCAGGACCAATCATCAGACTGGCCTAATGTGAATAGTCTACTCAGGCCCGTTCTCCACTCAATCTAGTCTTGTAATTTAAAAGCAACAAACTCCGGACTATGCACTCGGTCCCCAATAGCAACCATAATAAATTGCTCACCATCATGGGTGTAAGTAATAGGCGCACCGGTTGTGCCCGCTTCCAATTCAGTTTCCCAGATCACATCACCATTAGTCTTATCATATGCCCGGAACATAAAGCCGCCGCTATTGGTGGCGATCTCAACAGGCATGTCGAAAGGAATTCTTCCGCCAGGACGTTGATTAGTCTGTCCCTCTCCCATGAACAACAAGCTTTTGGTAAGAAGAGGTGATGGTCGGCCAGGCACGCCGAGCTTGTCCAGCTCGAGATGAGCGATAGCAGGATTGTCCACCGGTCCTACGCCGTTTGGAACCATCCACAGGTGTTCGCCGGTATTCATGTCGATAGCCGTGACACGTCCGTATGGGGGCTTAAACAGAGGTAAGCCCTGAGGACCGGCAACCCATCTTCTTGAACCCTTAACGTAGGTAAGATTAGTAACCTCGGGATCGCCTGGAAGAATGTCGGCAACAAAAGGAGAAGTGATGGAGGGGACATAAAGAATTCCAGTGTCTGGGTCGAAAGCCGCACCCTGAACATCCGCGCCTCCTTGTGAGCCAGGGAGTTGAATCGTTCCTTGAGTTCCGCCTTCGACCGCAATGGATGGAGGCGTGAATAGAGGGCCAGTTACATAGTTCTCAAATATCTCCAGTGCCTCGGCTCGCAGCTCGGGTGTGAAATCAATAAGGTTATCAACCGTTGCACCCTGAGTGTCGAAGGGAGCTGGGTTAGTAGGGAATGGCTGAGTTGGTGATGTCACTTCACCAGGTACATCTGACTGCGCAACCTGCCTTTCTTCGATCTCCCAAACCGGTTCGCCAGTCTCACGATTAAAAACGAAGGCAAAGGCCTGTTTGGTAATTTGAGTAATAGCTTTTATTTCTTCACCATCCACAGTGATGTCCATCAGGATTGGTGCAGCAGGAGGATCGTAATCCCATAGGCCGTGATGAACCATCTGATAGTGCCAGATGCGATCGCCAGTCTCTGCGTCTACAGCCACAAGACTCTGGCTGAACAGGTTGTCGCCGATACGGTGGCCGCCATACATATCATTGGTGGCGGAAGAGATTGGCATATACACCATGCCCAATTCTTCGTCTGCACTGAACAGAGCCCAAACCGGAGCATGCCCAGTGTATGACCAGGAGCGATCCTGCCATGTCGCCGTTCCGAACTGACCTTCCTGTGGAATGGTATTGTATGTCCAGCGTAATTCCCCTGTCCTTACATCGAAAGCATGGACGTCACCGCGGGCAGCTTCCTTGTTGGAAAAAGTGTCACTCATAGATTGACCGACAATGACCACATCTCTCACCACGACTGGCGCACCACCCCATCGGTAGCGTTCGAATTCGGCTGGCATTAACTGAAGGTCTGTTCTGCCTTGATTGCCGAAGCTGAGAATTGATTCGCCAGTGTCAGCATTTAAGGCATAGAGATAAGTGCCACGTTGTACAAGAATGCGACGATCCTCTCCTTCACTCCAATAGGCTACGCCACGGGTCGGAGCGCCTGGAAGACCATCGGCTCCACCTGGTGGTTCTTGCACCCAAATTGTTTCGCCTGTTCCCGGATTAAAAGCCTCAACCAGTCCCACACCGTTAGGATAGTAACCAACACCATTTTTGACGATGGGGGCCGCGATGAGATTGGCAGAAAAACGCTGGTCTGGATTCAAGTCCGTGTAGTACTGATCCAAAGCGGGGCGACGCCAGCTAGCCTCCAGACGATTGACGTTACTTGCGTCAATCTGATCCAGAGCAGAGTATTTGTTGGCGCCATTGTTACCGCCATAGAATGCCCATTCACCAGCAGGGTCTTGAGGGGTGCCTGGGCTAGTGGAGCCAGGCGCCACGTCAGCTATGGCTGGAGTAGTGTTGGTGCTTTCGCTTGCAACTTCCTCCGGCTGAGAATCGCAAGCGGTAAGGAGCAGGATGGCTGCGGCCATCACGGCAAGAGTGTAAGTTCTGGAATTTGCTGGAGATTTTCTTATTTTCATTGTCTACCCCGATTAGCGATAAATCATATTGTGTCTGATTCTAAGCAATTATGTCGCCTTTTTGAAACCATTTGCCCCGCGGCGCTTAACTGACTGTTGAAAACTAGGGCGCTAAGGCTTAGTCTCATGGGCATTACTGTCAATTAATCAGAATAATAAAACGATGGAACCTTCCACACAGACCTTCAAGAGCAGTAGATTGCTGCTGGCCGTCTGAAATATATCCGCCGACATCCCAGCCATACTAAATGCTCGGGAATTCATTGTTCCGATGGAAATTTCGAGGACCTTAATGATTTCTGTAAAAAAAGATGGAGCTACCACTGATGATAGCGAGCAGTGGTAACTCCTTGCGCAAACTTTGTCTGCCAACAGCAGAGCTGGCTTAGGCCAGTATCAGATAGAGTGACATCACCGCCAACATCAACAGAGATTTTCCTATCTCTTGTGGCTTGTTTGGCCTGGAATTGATTAAGTTATTTTTCATCGTGGGTAAGAGGTTAGAAGAGAATGAAAGTTTTTGATATGCGACCGTCGTTCCATGGATATTCATCCAGTAGTATTGTGGGTTGGTACTACGAACGTGCCTGGAACACCATGAATGGAGCAAAGCGTGCAATCGTAGCCCGTGCGGTAGACCTCTATACGGCTGAAATTTCAGAAGATCACAGGACAGTAAAATTCAATATTCCCGAAGATTCGGAAGACGCCGATCAGTTTCTCGATTGCAATAAGAAAAACATTAAAGTAATCGACGATTTTTTTGCGGACAATTCTGTTCGCTCGAAACACTTCAGGGATAATCTGGAAATATATATAGCCCGTGCAATCGATGAAATTTTTGATAGCGGGATATGTGAAATCCTGAAACAGAAATTGTTTCCGGATGAGCTAGTGCCTTCTACCCAGGAAGAACTGGACACTCTATTAGCCGACACGAACTCCAGTTACACCGAGGCGGTGAATGAATGTGTTCGGGTCTTCAGAAATGGCCTTACCGACGACAGCGAAGAGGCATTGGAAATTCTAGAGAGCAAGTTGCTGTCGGCGAGAGAGATGTTAGACAAAAATGTCGGCGCCATAGAACATGAGCTAACACGAAGGAAGACCGAAAAAAATAATTCCAAAGAAGAGGGTTAAGTCCATGACGGTAAATTCCTTACTGACTAGAAGGCAGTGTCTTGCCGGCTTGGCAACTACGGCTGCTGCTCCATTTGTAGGACCCTACGCGGGATTGCAGGCGGCGGAAGAGAACAAGATGCGCGGCGCCTTGATGATTTTGAGTACACCCTACACCGAATCAGGAGAAGTGGACTACGAAGACCTGGCGAAGGAAGTGGCTTTCTGTGATCAGTGTGGTGTTCAGGGTCTGGTATGGCCGCAAAACTCCAGTGAACAACGTTATCTCTCCAAAGAAGAACGCATCCGTGGATTCGAAGTTCTCGCCGAGGCGAATCGTGGAAGAAATATGGCATTGGTGCTGGGTGTGCAGGCAGATGATACCGAAGGCATGTTGCAGTATGCCCGGGTAGCGGAAGACCTGGCGCCGGACGGCATGATAGCTATTCCGCCCACTAGTGCTAACTCCTTGGAAGAAATTCATGCCTATTATGCTGCGCTCTGTGAAATTACTGAGCGGCCGATCTTCGTGCAAACCAGTGGCGGTCCGGACATCGAACTTACTATCGAGTTTCTGGTTAGATTAGCCACTGATTTACCGCAGTGTGGTTACATAAAGGAAGAGTATGGCAACGTGCATGAGCGCATGCTGGCTCTGCAGGCGTATCAGCCCACCCCCATACGTAGTGTGTTTGGAGCGACCCTGGGTCGTGGATGGCTGTATGAGATGCGCATTGGAACTGACGGAGTTATGACAGGTGGAACCATGTACGGTGATATCTATGCAAAGCTCTGGGATCTCTATCAACAGGGTAACCGAGATGAATTGCGAGAAGTGTATAGTAAGTTACTATTGATTCAGAATCTGGATAATCTCATACCCGGTGTAAGACTTTATGTATTGCAGAAGCGTGGCGTCTTCAAGACTACGAAATCCCGTCGAGGGGAATACAGTTTTTCCCGACAGCAGATTGCGGAAATAGAATACAGACTGGACGCACTGCTTCCCTATATGACGGTATAATCCTGCCCATCGCTTTGTTCCATTTTCTTACAGGACCTTCAGCATGTTGAATCTGCAGGACACCGCTCTGTTTCGTACAGAGAATTACATTAATGGCCAGTGGAAATCTGGTTCAGCAGGATCTCTGGAAGTATTTAACCCTTCTACAGGAGAATCTATCGCTAAAGTCGCCAACGGTGACGCGGTAGACACCGAG
>Ga0209263_1001893_pt1 | contig 11496 bp, 10 predicted proteins | sample SaaInlV_DNA_100m_FD_184684 | JGI IMG/M metagenome (GOLD analysis project Ga0209263, IMG submission 184684) | Marine microbial communities from expanding oxygen minimum zones in the Saanich Inlet - SI075_LV_DNA_100m (SPAdes) (version 2) | ecosystem: Environmental > Aquatic > Marine > Unclassified... | reverse complement strand
CGCGGCATTAAATACAGATACAAGGTAAAGAAAGGATTTAAAGATCCATTTTCTGCACTAATATTTTGGACTATATTTGAGAGATAAGGTAACTTCATCGAGCAAACAATAGAACCAAAGCAGAGAGCCTAGGCATAATTATGTCTAAATTTAAAGAGTTTGATTGTTTGTTCGCAAATGCAGCTTAGACTGATAGGAAAAGAGAATATTTTGTTTATTAGTGGCTGAGTTTTGACAGAACCGCATCATTTAGTGAAAATAGTTGGTTTTGTCCTTTCACTTTGTTTTGTTTGCGTTATATTGAAAATAACGATAGCACTTTTTTAGAAAGCTAGCATTGCACGATTCTCTACCAAAGTTAAAATAACCGGTGTGGGTCTTATGTGCAGATGCGACAAAACCGGTATTATGGTTATGAAAAAGTGGCAGAGTTGTAGCAACTTTGTAAAATGATAATCTCTTTGCTAAACTTGCACCGTTTGAATAAATTGGCGATCATAAAGGAGTTAATATGAAAATCTCATTAGAGTCTCTTGAAGAGGAAACACTACAAAATCTTCTAGAAGAAATAGTAACAAGAGATGGTACCAGTTATAGTTCCTCTGAACTAACAGTTCAACAAGAAGTGAACAAGGTTAAAGCAATGCTGCTTTCAGGTGAAGCATATGTTTTTTTTGATGAAGAAACAGAAAGTTGCAATATTATTTCACATGATGAATATTTGAAGACACTATGACCATTTTAATATTTTCATCAGATATTTGGGCAAGTATTTTTTCTGTAAAGCCAAATGGTTTGATTTACTTTTCCCTGGAAATATAGTAGTCTCTTAAATCTTCTGTGAATCTTATGAAAGCTTTTCTCCACATCTAAATTACTAAGGCCAATATTTCCAGAAATATCAATTAACTAAGGTTTTGATTTTTTCTCAAAATATGAAGGTTGAGCCTCTATTAGTGATTCTAAAAAAAAACATCAAAGGAGTCAGCTAAAACACCATCGAAATCAAGTTTTATATATTTATGATATGGATGACAATTTTCAAGGAGAGTACCAATTCCTCTTATCTTGTTATTTGTTGGAGGCCTGGCTAGGGTCACATCAAAACAATTCATTCATATGTAAATAAATAGCTTTAATGTCACCTCAGTTTAGAGTCTATATTTAAACCTTATTTGAGATGTCCTGTAATTCCTACAACTCTCATTTATCACTATATTAATAAATAAAAACAATCTGGATTTAATTCTTGACCGAGCAGTTAGTTTGATATCTAATGTCGAAAAATAAACAATAATCATAATTCTAATAAGTGAGTGCTCATGAGATACGATAACGTTTTCTATCTAGCTAATAGTGGTTTAATATCAGTTTTGACCGATAATTTTGAAACCCTAGATGATGTTTTAACTAGAGTTAAACTAGATAAAAAGGTTGGTTGTAAAAATATTTACTCTGCTAAAATAAATGGTAAAGAAAGGTTAATTTTCACTATCACTAATGGCAAACTTGTTTTGTTAGGAGAGATGGATAATCATAAATATGACCGATTGCATGTTATGGGCAAAGGTAATAATGTTCTTTTAAGAGAGATGTGTAGAGATGATGCTCCTATTGTTAAAGTTAATGTTTCTCGTGATGAGGATGGTAGCCTTGCTCCTTTGATTCTTGAGTCTGCACTTGCACAAACTCAAGGGCCTGTACTTAGATGTATTCAAGGTAATTTATTAACTCTTAATAATGAACAAAATAAAATACTAGAAAGAAGCGGGCAGTCCCATAAGCTAATCATCGGTGGTCCTGGCTCAGGTAAGACTATAACCATATGCCAAATCTTAATGGATAAGGTAAGAGATGGGGCCACTGATTTATTATATATTTCTAAAGAAGATAGACTTGTAGATGAAGTAAGAGCAGGTTTTATTGGTAATCCTAGTGTAAGATGCTTAACGTGGCATGATTTTGTTGGTTTAAATAAAGGCACGCCTAAGGTTTCCTATCCAGAGTTTCATACTTGGATACAAGAAAAAATATCAGGAAAAGGAAATTTAAGCACTAGCATACAAGAGACACTCGGTTTTTGGAAAAAAGCTGTAGGTATAAAAAAACCTAATAGTATCGACAGAGAAAGGTTTAGCGCTAACCTATATGAAGAAATGCGTATTCTTACTGGGTATAGCCCTGGTGAATATAAAGCTCTTGGCTCGAGAGAAAAACTATTTTGGCATGATGATAAAAAAACTCATCTAGTTATTACTGGACGCTTGTTAACAATATTCAATCTATACAATGAAGAGTTAAAAGCTTGCGGCCATGTAGACTTGTCGCTATATATTCCAACAGAAGAGTCTTTAAGCTCTGCCTTAGGTGAGTCTCAAGGATTAGTCTTTGATGAGATACATGATATTCCAAGAGGTCCATTAGGACGATTATTTGAGACAGTTAATGGGCGTAATAGAGCCCTTGAGCATGATTTCTGCGAGATAACCGCTTGTTTTGATAACCAACAAAGCATGATTGATACAGTAACTTCATTGCCATATATCCAACAGCACTTAGGTGTGTCCTTCCAATAAGTGTGTATAGATAATATAAGCCCATAAAGTGTAACGTTAACTCCATGTTTTAATTAATTTGGAGTTATTATGAGCCAACCTTTAACACTACAGTCCTTAAGTATTGAACTTGATGAGTGGCGTAAAAATAGAACTAAACAAGGGCGATTACCTACTGATATCTGGACTAAGACTTTAAAGTTGTTAGAAAGCCACTCCATGACTGAGGTTAGTCGTGAGTTACGTATTAGTCATGAGCAAATCCGCAATAAGTTAAATCACCAAGATGTCCAGAAAGTTGTGCCCTCAACTCCTTTTGTTGAGATGAAATCTCCATCTATTAAACATGAAAAAATTGATATCACTTTAAGTAACCGTATTGAACTAAAAAGAGCTGATGGTGCCAGCATGATAATAGAGCACTTAAGTGATAGCACTCTCTCAACACTGTTAGCCAAGTTTATGAGGGATTTATAATGTTACAGTTAACAGCGCAACATAGATTGTTATTAGCAGTTGAACCTGCTGACTTTCGTAAAGGTATTGATTCGATAGCTGGCCTTTGTAAATCTAAACTAAATGAGGACCCTTTCTCTGGTGCAATATTTGCTTTTACTAATAAAAAGAAAACTGCAGTTAAGATATTAGTGTTTGATAGCAATGGGTTTTGGTTGATGATGAAACGTTTTAGTAAAGGTAGGCTTTCATGGTGGCCCAAAGATAAGGGTGATACCTTAGAGGTTAGAGCTGAAGCTCTACATATACTACTTAGCCAAGGTGACCCAAGGTTTATGTTCACGCCAACCCCCTGGCGTGAACTATCTAAAAAAACTACAGTCTCAGGTCGACCAGGAGCCTCTCTCCCCGGCCGGCTGCGCTTGAGCATAGACAATAACCTTTTAAAATATCTGTAAAATTAAAGTATATAGCTATTGTGTATTATTAAATTTTAATATATTTTAAAATTGGCACTGTCGATGGTGTCTTCCCAGGTGGCATGACTAGGAAAGACACTTTGGTTAACCGATTATCTCTCTTATATATAATTTGAGCTAGCCTACCAATGGTGCCATATATATTAATATCTTGCCGTCATAGATGATTAATGACGACTATCTTTTTCAATGAAATATTTAATATAAATGCTAACAAATGTATTGATCTTTTACATATTAAGTATACAATCTCATTCTCTATTTTTAATGTTGAAGAGATGTTGACCTAGGATTGTGAATGAATAAAGTTTTAAACTCCCCATTAATAAGTCTTGTAATACTTGTCCTGGGTGTACAATATTTCCAAACATTTATAACGGTAGTTTTAGATGCTAATGGATATACAGAGTTTCATATAGGAATTATACATTCTTCAAGCTACCTTGGATTGCTACTATCAGCCATTTATAGCGAAGGCATTATAAAGAGAGTTGGTCATATTAGAGCATTCACGCTTTTTTCGTCTGTTGTAGCATCAACGATACTGCTGCAGTCTTATATAATTAATTATCCTGTATGGGTTATTTCTAGGTTTTTTTCTGGATATGCCTTGGCTGGTCTTTATATAACTATAGAAAGCTGGATTTTATTAGATAGTAAGGTAGAAGATAGGGGGAAGCGCCTAGCTTACTACATGTTTGCACTTTACTTTTCACAATCTGTAAGTTCTCAAATTTTCCATATTATAGATAGCAATTCTGTAGCACCATATATCACTGCTGCTTTACTTTGTATTTTATCAAACATACCAATGACCCTAACACACACACAATCTCCCTCACTACCTGAATTTGCCAAATTAAAAATTATAGAGGTTTATAGAGTTGGCCCTTTTGGTTTTATTGGCTGCCTGTCATCAGGCATCATATTAAGCACAATATACTGTTTTATACCTAAGTATGCAGTTGAATATGATATGTCGGTAGCTTGGACAATGACAACCATGATAACGGGAGGATTTATCTTGCAATGGCCACTTGGTAAGTTATCTGATGCCATTGAAAGAGATAAAGTACTATTGATTATCAGCCTCCTTGGCTCTCTAGTATCAATTTCTATTATCTTTTGCACATCAGAGTTAATTAGGTACATATTACTGTTTTTATTAGGAGGACTTTCATTTTCTATATACCCAATAAGCATTGCATCTACTTGTGACATAATAAAGAATAGATGTATTGTGCAAGTTACAGGGGTTCTACTTTTTTCTTATGGCTTGGGCTCAGTTATTGGCCCAATTTTATCATCTGCAGTTATAGATAAATTAAATTCATCCTTGGCAATGTTTGGGTTCATTTCTGCCGCCATGTCCCCCATAATTATCATGGGCTCATATAAATGGTTTAGAGGTCAGGATACTGTTGATATAGACAACGACAATGTAGCTCACTGCATACCGATGCCAAGTCAAACTCAAATTGCAAACCAATTAGATCCCAGAGTTGAGCTAGATGCAGAAAAGGGTGATCTGTTAACGGCAATAGAAAGTGAAGATATTATTATTAAAGCAGAGGCAATTGACATGGAGTAAACTTGTAGTGTTAAAGAATTCTAATAAATAACCTATTTATTTTTTAAAGGTTGGAAATGGACACAATAAAAATATCAAATGTAGCCCCATGGGTTACGGAATTAAATTTAAAAGATTTCTTTTATAGGTGTGGAAAAATTAAAAAGATACAACTTTTCACAAGTGAAGCTTCTGGTCGCTCCCAATGTAAAGGGGCAATTATTTTTGAAGAACAGAGTGCAATGATAAAAGCGTTATCTTTAGATGGCAAGATGCTTGATGGCTTTAAGATTCAAATACAGGAGATTACGTCAAAGCTTAAAATGGATGGTAAATCCTGATTTTTATATTTTCGCGCCAAGGCTGTATATTTTACTTAAAATAAATTATTCGGAATAAAAATCATCTTATAAGGTGACAATATAATAGGAGTTAGAGTTAGAATGAAAATAAAACAAAACTGTATACTGCCCAGTGCAGCGCTTACTGTAAACAGATCTAAAATTAAAAATTGCCTACAACTTGACAAAAAACCTGAAGAAGGTGACACTTAGGTGAATTTGAGACTCACTACTTAAACACTTCATATCGCTGTGATGGTGACATTTTAACATGGTCTAATAATATTTTAACAATGAAGAATTCTGTAGCAGGTGGTATTGATGGTAAGGATGATTACTCTGCTCTTATTACCTCAATGGCTGGAGTATCTTCTAGAATTAGTGCAATTGAGACAACTAATCATGCGGAAATAGATAAGTTAAATGAGTTATTACAACGGACAGACATATCTACTGTTGTAATAGTCCCTAGTCATACATCTATTGATACAGCACAAACACTATTCCCTGGAGCTTCAATTTATACTGTTGAAGAGGCGAAAGGTTTAGAGTTTGATGTTGTTGTTAAATATGGTTTTTATAACTCTGATGATGCCCTACTTAAAGAAGTAGATAGAGTTTATAGGAATGGTGGTTATTCAAGTAGTCCTCAAAACCGCTCTAAAGAGAGAAATATCTTAGCTCGAAGTAACTCTTTATACTTTCATAAGTCATTTGTAGCTGCAACTAGGGCTATGAGTGAGTTAATTATTGTTGATGATGATGTAGCTGCCAGTGATTCATTCCCATCTTTATGGGAAGCTTTAAAAGGAGATATAAATGTTTCTCATGAAGTATCTACTTCAGAGCAAAGCAGCTTAGACTTCTCACAATTACCTCATAATGAACAAATAAGTATATTATCAGCAAAGATTTCTGAGTTTTCCAAAATAATACATGATGATATGGCAAGAGGGATTACTCGTAATATCGATGCACTTGAGGGTAACTTAGGTGCTGCAGTAGAGCGACTGATGGTTACGGTTCATCAGTCAGTAGACACTGCAGACACTGAAACATTGTGGAGTATTTTAAATCTTGGAGAGATGCTTGGTCCTGAGTTTTCAAGAAGGGTAGTGTTAAACCCTAATGTAACCTTTGAAGTTCTAATAAAAGTATCTGCTAATATTAAAGATATAAATATTTTCGAGATATTACTTGCACGTGAAGATGTATTAACCTCAGATGAGATGAAAATAGATTTTAAAACAACTGTTTTAGAGGAAATGTCAGCTAGGTCTCAAGAGCTAAAGGGTACGTTAAGTGCTGTTGAAGCAGAGAGCTACTATAGTGCTATCGAAAGGGGCAAAGCTGAGATAAATGCATTGTTTCATAGCTTGGTAAGTAGAGATGATTTAATTAGTAGTGACATGGTTGACAGCCTTATTTTGAAAGTATCTACAAATAAATTCGCAGATACTGAGACAATAAACATTCTTGCTGGCAGATGTTTGTTTCTTGGGAAAATTAGTGATATAGCTGATATTTGCAGTCACAAAAATGCAGACTCTGTCACAATTGAGATGGTGTCAAACCACCTTCAGTTGCAAGGGGTATCGGATGTAAACCCTGCACTTTTAAGGGCTGTTATATTAAGTCCTCATGCGAATGAAGGTGTAATACTATCATTGATTGCAAATGATAAAATAGATTTTGAGTTTAAGCAAGATGCTATACTGCAGTCAAGATTTAGGTCTGATTCAAATGTTATGACGGCTACTATTAGTGCTAAAAGAGCATCATCAGCTAAAGTTACTAAAAGTGAAGAGTCAGGAAATGACTCACATGATATCAACACGACAACAGAAGTAGCTGTTAGAGATAAGAGTGCATCAAAGTCTCCCCCAGAGACAAAACAAGAAAGAAATGAAAGAATAATCATTGGGCATGCAATGCGTGTCAAAAAAATGATTAACGATGAAGAAGATAAAAAAAGGTTTGGCAAAGCTCACGCCCACCTAACACAGGAAGCGATAATAAAATTTTCCATTAAGATTATTCTGGCATCAAAGGGGGGCGTGCTGAGCTGTTATTTGGGCTCTATGTCTGGACGTAAAGCATTCAATTTATTGCTGCAAGCAATTGAGGAAAACGAGGTTGTTGTGACCTACAGTGATATTGAAAAAAAATCTTCAGAGTGGCACTGGGAGACGGCCGTGTATTTAGGAATATAAAAGAAGAAAGTTTGAAAGCTTTGGCTAGGTTTATTGCTGTTAATATTAAAGTTGACTGGGCAGGTAATATTGAATTTCTCAATTTTTTTATTAAAAGCTTACCAAATGATGCAGCAAGAAATGAGTTTATAAACAAGCAGTCAGACAATGGTGCAACCTCTTTATATATGGCATTTCAGAACGGCAAAAAAGATATTGTTGAATACCTTTTATCTATTGGTGCAGATTGTACAGTTTGCATAAATGGTGGATGGAGTATAGCCCATCTTGCATGCCAGAATGGCAATCTTGAAATGCTCAAAACTATCATTAAAAGTTTATCAAATGATACAGTAAGAAATGAGTTTATAAACAAGCAGTCAGATGATGGCTCAACACCTTTATATTTTGCATGCCAACACAACAAAAAGGATATAGCTGAATACCTTTTATCTATAGGTGGTGATTATAATGTTTGCCAAAAGGGGGGCTGGAATCTAGCTCACCTTGCATGTGGAAATGGCAAGCTTGCAATACTCAAGCTTATCATTAAAAGTTTACCGGATGATGTAGCAAGAAGTGAGCTTGTTAATAAGCAGTCAGATAATGGAACAACACCTTTGCATTTGGCATGCCAATACAACAAAAAGGATATGGCTGAATACCTTTTATCTATTGGTGCTGATTATAAGGTTTGCCAAAAGGGGGGCCGGAATGTAGCTCATCTTGCAGGTGAACAGGGTAATATTGAAATGCTCAAGCTTATCATTAAAAATTTACCGGATGATGCATCAAGAAATGAACTTGTAAATCAACATGACCAACATGGCGTAACCCCTTTATATTTGGTATTCCAGATCGGCAATAAAGATATAGCTGAATACCTTTTATCTATTGGTGCGGATTGTAAGATTTGCATAAAGGGGGGCTGGAATCTAGCTCACCTTGCATGTATAAAGGGCAAGCTTGCAATACTCAAGCTTATCATTGAAAGTTTTACGGATGATATATTGAGAAATGAATTTATAAACAAGCAGTCTGATGATGGCTCAACACCTTTGCATTTTGCATGCCAATACAACAAAAAAAATATAACTGAATACCTCTTATCTGTTGGTGCGGATTATTCTTTTCAGGATGACACTGGATGTGGCCCCATGCATGTTGCAGCAAGCAATGGCGACTTGGAAATGCTTAAGACTCTGCTTGTAAGCTCGACTGATAATGCTATGCGGCATCGTCTTATTAATGATCGCGTTGCGGGCGGTGGTACCCCATTGTTTATTGCCTGTCAAAAAGGTCACTTAAATATAGTAAAGTTTCTACTTTCCTGTCGCGAGGTTTCACTGCAGCCCTTAATTAGGCATAATGAAGATCTTGTTGATTTTTACTCTGGAAATAATCGAGTGGTTGAGAAAAGAATGAACGTTAAGCTTCAAAATGAGTCAGGGGTTATTCAATATAAGGACAAAACACAAATATCTGTTCTTGATATTGCAGCTATAATGGGGCATAAGGAAATAACAATAGCATTAAATGTGTACATAAATAAAAATCCTGATAAATATAGATTACAGGAAAAGGAAAGCCAGTGGGAGCGTCAGCTTTGCAAGGATTTCAGTATTATGATGTATTCGTCACGACTTCACAAAAAATTTCAGTCTGCATATGAAAGTGGACAAAAAGAAGACAGGGAGCGCTCAGGATATGGGGAGGGTGCTATGACTGTTTATAACCTAGCCGATACTAAGGTGCTCAGAATTAAAGTGTGAAAGTCTTAGTCCATATGTTATTAGGCCGTCTATCTTGTTTAGTTCGATTGTCACGACACTCATTAAGCTAATACTTAAGGACTGTAGTGTTATAGCTTGGCTCATAATAGCTCCAATTTTAATTGAAACATGGAGTTGACGTTACACTTTATGGGATTATCTTGTTATACACGCCAACTGAAAGAACACTGTAAAATCAGGGGAAATTGAAATAAGACAGAGGTGATATTTTGACAATATTGTCTGGCAAAACCATAGGTTGATCAAAGAAATAACTAGGCCAACGTTAGAGTTTAAATTTTTCCATAGTCCATCATCCACTCTTGATGGAATGGAACTGCGTCATATGTTAAGGAAAGTGCCGCATGTCAATATTGTATGTCAAGATGAATTGGAACAGTTTTATTATTTGGCTTTTTAATTGTGCATTGAGTTTTACGACCATGAAAAATTCAGGTTATTTGAAAGTTTAAAACAAAGCCCTGCGTTCCTGAAAATTTAAAAAATGATGTCATGGTCGAATAACGCAGCGAATTAAATGTGGCAAAGGTAAACTACATTGTGAAAGAAGGCTTTTCTAAAGTTTCTAGTTTTTGTCGCCAGTTATAAGGGAGTACATCATGGATGGATTTTTTGAATTGTTTTGTATTTAGCCTACCGTCACTGTGTTTATGTGGCTTAACTATAATTCCCATCACTTGTCCTTCAAGAAGCATTTTATGATGTGATCCTGTATTTGACTCAATATTTATATTAAATTTATTAGCGATGGTGAGCATGTCTTTCCACGCAATATCAATGTTACCCAGATCAAATAAATCAGTTAAAACTTTTGAGTGTTTTAAAATTTCTTCATCCGATACTTGATGTTTTCTGCTAGCATAGCTTTCTTTATTGTAGCAAGACTCACTGGAGTTCATTGATTCTCTAACATGCTCTTGATGCCTTGCTAATTTGGAATTACTTCTAGCATTATTTTTTTCTTCTTTTGAGTCTTGAAATTGTATCAAGGTATTAACTCTTTCTTCTTGAGCTGATGTTCTTGAAGCAGATCTTCTTTCATTTAAGGTTGGTGTTGCATATGCTGACTGAACTTCTGCTGCAGCACCCATGTTATTTTCTTTTCTTACTGCGGTATCTGAACGTGCATCTATTGGTTCTTCTGCCGCTGCTTGGGATTGAAGTTCATGTGTTTCAGCATCTAGCAGTGTATACACATCTTCTGTCAGGTTATATTTAAGATGGCTTTGAGTATCCTGAGACTTTTGGCGTGCTTGTTTTTTCGGTTTTTGTTTTTGCTTTTTCTTTATTTCACTTACTGTAGAGCTTACTCCATCCATTATTTGTTTTGAAATAATATTTAGCATGGTTATATTTTGGAAGAGATTGTAACCGCTTTCGCCAAGATCTGATTTTTCTTGTTTACTTAAGTGCTGACAACGACCTGCACAGTTACTAAAAATTTCTGAAAATATTTCCAATATATCATTGGTTTGAATGAATTTTTGTGTGAGCTCGTCTTGACGGCTGAAAGCACTTAGGAACATTTGTTCTTTAACTTTCAAACTTGCAAAAGGTGACAATTCTAATCTTTCTGATTTTTCCTGCAACTTATCTATATGCTTTTGCATTAATTTAAATTGTTCTTGAGCTTTCAACATGAAGAGTATTGACTTGTCCCTTAATTTGTCATGATTCACTTGATTGTTAGTGTTTATATTTAATTGTCCTGTTGCTTTGTCTTCGGTGACAAGGTTTAACTGTTCAACATACTCAGATTCAATGAAATCTTTTGATATTTGAGGGAGTATTGAGTATAGCTGAGCACATACTTCTTTCTGGGCATGCTATTCGTATATATCGTTATCTTTTGAAGATTCAAATTTCAATGGGTCTTTTGCATACAAGTCATAGGTTATTTTAGTTAATTCAGATTTGCGACTTATCGTATCAAAATAAAAATACATATGAAGTACATTAAATTCATTATTAGAAAATATGCTGTCGATTACTTCTTGATATTGCTCTATATCATTATCTAGAATTTCGGCATATGACTCTTTCTTACCAATTAAGCTAGCAAAGTCTTTATGATAAGTTTCAGACATGAATTGTGTATAATCATCATCAT
>Ga0209263_1001880_pt1 | contig 11516 bp, 12 predicted proteins | sample SaaInlV_DNA_100m_FD_184684 | JGI IMG/M metagenome (GOLD analysis project Ga0209263, IMG submission 184684) | Marine microbial communities from expanding oxygen minimum zones in the Saanich Inlet - SI075_LV_DNA_100m (SPAdes) (version 2) | ecosystem: Environmental > Aquatic > Marine > Unclassified... | reverse complement strand
GGAATCGACATAAATCCAAAAGCAATGAAATTTTTTAAAAAATACAACACAGTATTGAAAAAGGCAGTGAATCTGGAATGGGCCAGATTTTTAGAAAAACTAAACTTGGGAGTTCCAAGACTGATACAAAAAACTGAAGGCGAGATAATTCCAAGAACGGCACTAGGAAAGTATCGAAAAGCACTAGAGCCATACTTCAAGAATTGCTACTACTGCAATAAGTTACTAGAAAAAAATCAAACACATGTGGAACATGTAATTCCGTTTGATTACATTGCAGAGGACAATATCTGGAATTTCACTCTGGCATGTCAGAAGTGCAATTGTACAAAACTAGGCTCGCTGCCACCTGAGAAATTTCTGGATGAGTTAATCAACAGAAACAGAAATTATCGCAGCAAAATTTCAATGTTGGATAAATCACTGACACTGTTAGGGGCAAACCATGAGAAAATTATTCAAGACCATTTTGAGAATGCAAAATCTCACGGATATGTGGTTTTAGAAAACTTTCCAAACTAAATTCTAATTTTATTCAAAGACTCAAGAGAATTCAATATCTCACCAGTTGCAACTTTGATATCATCATCAGTATTGAATCGTCCACAGCCAATTCTAATAGCATAATGTGACTGCTCTTCGCTTAATCCCAGAGCCAAAAGTACGTGTGAAGGCTCAACATTCTGAGTAGTACATGCAGAGCCTGCAGATATGGCCAATTTCTTTGAAACTGAATTGATAATTGCCTTGCCTTCAATGCCATCAAATCTAATGTTGAGATTATGAACCAGTCTATTTTCGGGATGACCATTTAGTTTGCCACCAATTGCTGCAAACTTTTCTAACATGGAATCGGTCCATTTTTTGTATTTTTTATTTTCATCATTCATTTCTGATACTGCAATCTCTACTGCCTTTGCAAATCCTACAATTCCTGGAACATTTAGTGTACCAGAACGAATGTTTCTTTCTTGCCCACCACCATAAACAATAGAATTTAGTTTAACTCGTGGCATTAAACTGCGTAAATATAGTGCACCAATTCCCTTTGGTCCATAAATCTTATGAGATGAAAATGACATTAAATCAATATTCATTTTTTTAACATCAATTGGAATGTGTCCAACTGCTTGAGCTGCATCAGTATGAAACAACACATTATGCTCATGTGCAATTGCACCAATTTGTGAGACGTTTTGTATTGTACCAATCTCATTGTTTGCAAACATTATTGAAATTAGTATAGTCTTTTCAGTAATTGCAGATTTTAATTCCTCCAAGTCAATTAAACCAAATTCATCTACTGGAAGATAAGTTACATCATACCCCAAAGACTCCAAATGTTTTGCAGTATCTAAAATTGCCTTGTGTTCTGTAACACAGGTGATGAGGTGATTTCCTTTTTCTTTGTTTTTTTCCATCACTCCAAGCAGTGCCAAATTATCAGATTCAGTAGCCCCGGATGTAAAGATAATTTCATCATTGTTTGCCCCTATTGCCTTTGCAATTGATTCTCTTGCAAGTTGAACTGCAATTGATGCATCATACCCATATGGATGATCCAGACTAGATGCGTTTCCAAAATTTTCAGTAAAATATGGCTTCATTACATCAAACACACGCACATCTACAGGCGTGGTTGCATGAGAATCAAGGTATATTGGAGGTTTTTGTTCACTCATTTCGCTCATCTTTTACCAGTTCATAAAAATCCGACAAATCATTAATTCGAGGTGATAATGCAATGGCACCGCGATTCAAATGTGCACGGGTCATTTTATGCAAATACAGTTCAGGATCCAGTCCATCTTTTTTTAGACGATTAAGCATCAGTGCCAAGTAGATTGGCTCATGTTCTCCAAACAATACTGCAGGTGCAAGTTCAGAACCATTTTGATTATACTCATCAGGATTTGGAATTGATGGATCCTTTAGCGACATACAAAGTGCAAACCTCAATGTGATGTTTGGTGTGAGGCCAGTTTTGATTCTCATCATTCCCAATTTCTTTTGAACAGTAGTGCTGGTAGTTATTTTATTAAATTTCAATTTCTTTTTCTCCCTTTTTGTTAAAAAAGTACTTGTCGTGAATTATTGTTTTTCCATTATCAGAGTCATATGAGATGACAAATGATTTTGCAATGTATGGCACTAGTTCCTTGTAATGCTCATAATTAATTTCAGAATCAGTTGATAAAATTATTGTTTGGTGTGATGCGTTTGGATAAAAATCTCTAACCAAACTTCGTCGATGTTCCTCATCTAATCTTGCAAGCGGGGTATCTATCATAAATGGTAATGGTCGTCCAGATGTTTTAGCTAATGCCTGAACTATGGATGTAGAATACATTTGAAGTTCACCTTTAGATAACATGTCCTTGGTAATCTCATCATCATTTCCTTTGAATAATTTGATTTCAAATGTCTCTTTGTTGATTTGGACTTTTTCAATGAAATCTTTTTTGTGCAGCAGGGTTGTCAAACCATCTAAAATGTATCTCTCCAACAGTTCCAATTTTTTATTTCTCAACAGTTTGGAATAATCTTCTAAAACATCCTGAACTTTAGGTCCTAACTCTAAACCTGCAAGTCTTTTTTTATCAATCTGTCTCTTGGTGAGATTTATGCGAATTTGGGAATTTAGAAGGATGATGACCGTTTTTTCTTGTGCCTCCAAATTCTCAAGATGATCAAGTTCATTTTTTAACTCACCAATTTCACGACTAGTTTTAGTCAATTCTGAGAAAATAGGGCCGATTTGGTCATCTTTAGGCGCACTTTCAAGGCTAACTTTGTTGAGAGACAAGGAATTACTCAAGACGTTATGGGATTTTGCAAGAGATTCCAATTGTTTCTCAGCGGTGTCATTTACATTGTCAACTAAATTGATAATTCTTCGCATATCGTTTTCAGAAAAATTGTACGACAACTGTTGTGATTTTGAAAGAGAGTTTAATTTTTCTGCAAATAATTTTTGTATATCTCCAGCAAGACTCTTTTGGGTTTTTGAATCATACTGAGATAGAAATGACGATGATTTTATTTTATCATGCAGTTCTTTAAAATTTTTATTTAAAATATCTTTTTCGTGACTTGCCTTAATTTTTTGCTGGTCTAATTTTATTTCATCTTTTAACTCCTCCATTTGTTTTGGAATTAGACTAAATGGCAAAATATCCATACAGATTTCTTTAATCTCTTTTTCAATATTGTCCAGTTTGGATTCATATTTTATTTTCTCAACATTTAGAGAATCTTTTTTATCTGCAAACTGCCCACCCAGTTTTTTGAATTGTTCTTCGTGAACTGCAAGTTGCTTTTGTAAATTCAGCATATCTACTCTGAGATTAGCTTGCTTGTCTTGCAGTTTTTCTAATTTGGTTTCAGTAATTTTTTTTTCTTTGGTTTTATTTTCAATTTCTTCCAGTATTGATTTTGTTTCCCCATCTGTATTTCTTAAAACACTAATTCCAATATCATCAATTAATTGTTTGACTAAATCTAGTCCAAGTAATGTATCAAATGATGATCTGATGAATCTATCTTCATTTCCAGAATCTGCAATGTTTTGAATTTTTTCTCCATCAAAGAAAAATAATTTTGTAATTCCTTTTGGTAACAATTGATCAATGAATGTCTGCCATTCAGATTCTTCCAAAGAATCAAGTTTAACAAATTTTTCATCACCAAACTGTCTTTTCTCAATTGTCAATGTCTCCTCAACAGAGCCGTCATTGTTTTGCCACATTCTAAACACCTTGTATTCTAGGACCTTACCTGCATGAGCATATTGAAACTCCACACCAAGTGAAGCAGCATCTGCAGCCTTTTTTGTGCCTAGAATTCTATGAATTAATCTTAAAATCTTGTTGTGGTATTGTTTTTGAGAAATTTTGGTATCAAAGGAGTTTTGACCGTATAGACAAAGCATTACGGATTCAAACAGGGTAGTTTTACCTGCACCGTTTGTTCCTCCAATCAAAATTATTGGTTTGTCTTTTGTGGTTTTAAGATCAAACTCGTTTCTTCCACGATAAACCCCAAAGTCATTTAAGATTATTTTAGTTAGAAGCATTAGGATTTTTCCCTCAACGATCTAGTGATTTTACCTTCCTTTGTTGCTGATTTGATTTTCTTTTTTGGAATACTTAAACAACAAATTTTACATACAATTCCTGTTCCATCAAATTTCATTTCTTCTTCACATTTTTTACAATAATAGGGTCTTTGAGAAGGTGCAACTGCATCAAATTTTTCTTTTTCAATATTCAAATTTTTTATAATTACATCCAAGTCATTACCCCATTCTTTAGATAGTTGGGTTTTGATTTTTCCAAAAATTTTAGAGTGTCGAGTTGCACCTTGGTTTTCAAATTCTTCATTTAGCAGTGTGCTGACTAGTTTTGTTGGAACGTTGTGTTCAACACATATCTGCTGCAACAATTCCTCTTCCATCTCTCCAAAACCTCCTAAATCTTCTTTAGCAGATTCCAATTTTATTCCAGTAATCTTTTCATAAATTTGGTACACAGAATTTTGCCAGTCTCCTTGCTCCATTCTCCAAATTCTTTGTATCTCATGAATTTCTTCAGGTAGAATTAATTCCATGTCTGGATCATTTTTTTGTTTTTGAATTTTCATTTGTCCAACTAGTAGTTTTTCCAAATACTCTTTTCTGAATTTCATAGTGTATGGTCCTGGAGTATATCTGATCAATGGAATTTCAAGATTATCTTTTACAATACATACGGGGCAATTCTTTAAGGAGACGTCATTGACAACACATGCACATCTGCTACATTTTACATCATGAGTCTTTAGCTCAACTCGTCCTGATCTTCGTTTTTTCTCCCTTACTTTTTCCCATGCTTCAGGTGCCTGTGTTTGCTTTAATTCCTCTCGCAGTTCTGCTAAAATCTCCATCCATTCCTCTCCATTTTCAATTAGGTTTGTGATGTAACTTTGCTTATCTACAACAGTACATGTCCAGCATCCAAATCTTCCACCACCACATGATGGGGTACTAGTATCTACAACAAGGGGGCATTCACTGGCGTTTGCATCTTGGTATAATGCAAGTAAATCTCGATTATTTTCATTCCATGGATTTTTGTTTTGTAACAGATAGTTCCAAACATCCTCTGCTGAAAAATTCTCTATTGGTGTATAGATGTAAGTCTGGGCAAATTTAGAGTGTCTAGATAGTAAACTGTTTTCAATTTTATACAAATTCATTGTTTGGTGTCTAGAGATACTCTCAGATTTTCTCATACCCAACAGTACAATTGCCTCGCCGTATTCTGAGACTTTTTCTTCAATGAATCTGTCCGCATTGTTAATTTTGAGCATGTCAGTACACCATCGAAACATAACAGTTGGTGCAGGATATCCAAGTCCCAATAATCTGACCCAAAACGTGTCAGATATTTTTGGTCGAAGTAAATTTGTGGATAATGGAAGTTTTTCTTCTTGTCCATATTTTTCCATTTTGTCCAGACTCCCAGTAATTCTTGCTGCGATTTGAGGGGACTCTACTAAAGTATCAGATGAGATTACGTAAACTTGTTTTTGTAGTTTTTCTGCAGGAAGTGCAGATAATGCATTCCATACTAATTGTACCAGACATGTAGAATCTTTTCCTCCACTATACCCAATTATCCAAGGGCGATTATCATTAAGGTAAACTGTTCTAATCTCTTCGTATACATCATTTAGTTGTCTTGTATCAAAAACAGATTCACTCAAAGTCTATCCTCTATTTTTTGCCTATCTTCAGATAGAGAAATGCCACATTTTTGCAAAATTATGTTTGCAGCAAGGTCAATTCCTGCTGCATGTTTTTGCATTTGACCATTAAGGATTAATCTTTTTTCCCAATCAGAGGACTCTCTGGACCAATCTACTTTTTTTAGATTTTTTAATACATCCTTCCAGGTGTGCGGATGTTCTTGAATTATTATTTGTCCTGCAATTCCTATTGCGTTAAGACAATTAGTATTGGTATGAACAAAGTTTTTTCTTAGCTCTGAGGATGTGGTTTTTCCTTGAATTAGTAATTGCCATTCAGGAATATTTTTTGATACTGTTTCCCAATAGTCTTTGATTAATTTTTTTTCATCTTCAGATGGTTTTCTACTTTTACGTAATCCAATCAAACGTAAAGATGCATCTGCAAGTCCATTTAGTGTAAATGTATTAGTTGAGCGATTAGATATGCTAGTTTTTTCCATCTCTACTCTATTTTCAAAAATATCAATATCTCCAGCTAGATTTACAATAAATTTAGAGAACAGGTCACGATGATCATACAAAATGTTTAGAGATTTTGTTGGTTTTACAGCATTTTTATTTAAATCTGAAAACATTTGTTGACTGCGCTTTAATCCCGCATCTTGAAAAAATACAACTGAAATCATTTCATGACCCAAGTTAGGATTTTCTTTTAGGGCCTCCTCAATTGCTTTACGTCTGTGTTGTCCGTCATTTATCAAAAGTCTAGAATCCATGTTGATGTAGAGACGTCCAAGTTTTCCATCTTCCCCTAGTGATGCAGCTGGAATGAACTTCATAGTTCCATCAACTGATGCAGTCAATGATGAAAATGTGTAATCATCAGGATTGTTTAAAATATAATTTTTAATTGCAGGGATTCGAGATTCTTTCATTATTCGTTGTGCACGTAATTCTGGAGGAATCTCATAGTCATTGAAGATGAACAGTTTTGGAATAATTTTGAGTGGACACATTGCAACATAAAATTCACGTTTTGCCTGGGTTCCACGAATTGCATCAAATCCATATGTCTCACTACCTACTGATTGTTCAACAATTCTAGATTTTGACATACTTAGGCGTAGTGGAAGTTTGATAAAAACATTTGGAAGTCTACTATTACCTAATGGACGTCTAGATTATCAAAGTGCTTTTTTGAGTTTATCTAGGTCAGATTTTGCCAGTTTTACTGAAAAGACTGCAGCATCAGGATGTTTTGCACCTTTTGCAATAGGATGAAAAACTACTTTGATCTTGCCATCTTCATTTGTAATGGTAACTGGTCTACCGCCAATTTCGTCATTTGCCATAATCTGGATTAATGGCGATTCTTTATAGAGGTATTGTATTTTGTGAAATTTCTAAATTTAATTTTTAGATAAAAATTTTAGATATGTTGTATGTCATATATTATCATGAAATGTCCAAGGTGCAAAAAGACCATGGAAAAAAATAATCCTTGGCAAGAATGCTACGAGTGCATCAGAACCGTGTACCCTGAAACATGATATTTCATATCTTGTTATTTTGTCATGATGTATCCAACAGTTTATTCAAATCCTGTCGTACCAAAATACTATGGCTCTTTCCGTTCTTTTCAACTAGAACATATTCAAAATATTCCAAAATACTTTGCAGTGCATGAATTGGCATTTTTACATCTACAACTGGAGGTGGAATCTCAAGCATTTCAGGTGCAATTGGGATTCCCGAAATATTTGTTCCAACAAGTCTCATTATCACCTTGTCTGTAATCATGCCAAGACAAACATTTTTCTTAAAAACAGGAATCTGGGAAATTCCTTTTTTTCTCATTATCTTATTTACCTTGTCCAGCGAGTCTCCAATTTTAAATGAGATCATTTTATCCACACACATATCTCCTGCAGTTTTTTGTCTCCCGTATTTTTCAAATTCATACATGTCAAATATTTTTTTCATTTTGAGATAACTTGGCTCTTTAATATTTCCTGATTCAACTTGATTAATCCATGACACGTCTAAATCACATTTGCTTGCAAATTCTTTCAAAGTCATGCCCATCTTGCTTCTAATTTTTTTAACATCTTCTATGTCCGGCAATATCATAAATCATCATGGTTTTACTGGTATTTAAAATTATGGAATCCCATAATCTCGTACAGTGGATTCTATATTTCAGTATGCCATAATTTAACCATGAGCAACACATTGCAAAACGAGCAGCTATCGCTCAAAGAAAACCCAGCAAATACCGAACTGGTAAAAGATAGCAAAACTGGTAACAACAAATCTGAAAGTGTCCTCAAGGAAATAATTCACAAGGCAGTGACCTTTACTCCTGCCACTTTGGACCCAGACACAAAAGAACTCAACGAGGCAATCACCTGCGGATACGAGATAAATGATTACGTGAGGACTGAGACCGGAATTGTATACATTCTGACAAAATGGAGCAAGCAAAAAAATTCAGGAAACAAACCGAACATACAATCAACCGATGACAAGACCAGAAAGGATATGTTCCAATGAGTCAGAATCTTTCAGAAAATTCTTCACCAGTAGAGAAATATCACATTATTGATGGTTGTTTTAGTTTTGGATGTCTAAATCCAAAAGAACGGTATGTGTATGATGAATCAGAAATTAAATCATCCAAGATTCAAAAATACATCAAGACTCACAAATACAAGAGTTTCATTAATTCTAATTACTACAAAATTTTTGTACAAAGTTTTGAGCTAAAAAGATGGAGTATTGATGAGGTCATAAACCAAAACAAATCATGCAATTCCACATCAGTGTATTATTTGTTGAAAAATGGTTTTAAAATTGAAGCAAAAATTGATCTTGTTAATCTGTTTGACAACGGGGAAAACAGAATGAAAAAATTGGAAGTACAGGGGATTCACAACAGAGAACTGCATACGGAACTCAGGTCCCATATTCCCTACAATTTATCTGAAAAAAGAAGAGAAATTCAACAGATACTGACTAGTATAAATTATGAAAATAGAAATTTGTTAATTCTTAGAATACACAAAGGTTCTTGGTTTCTATACTATGATCAAATCTATATTTTCTCCAAGAATAAGTACAATTCAAAAACAATTAACAGATTAAAAATTAATTTGAGAATTTTTAAAACAAAATTAAATCGTTGGAGAATTAAAACTAGAATTCATTTACGTACGAGGTTGTTTTACAAATGAGTCATGATCAACCTCGCAGAAAAAAGGTTCAGATATGCTCAACATCTCCAGGGTATCCTGTTTACTGTCCAAAATGTAATTCTACTAGTGTTCTAATCTTTTATGATCCTCGATTTACGCCTCGATTGCAAACTAAATGGGATGAGTTGATTGATCAAAAAAGAATCTTGCTTGAGAACAGGTGGGAGAAGATCAAGGATGAAAATCAGTGGGAAGTACTGGTAAAAGGTTCTGAGAAACCAAACTGGATTTGTAAGGACTGCTATGATGGTGGGATAATTGTGGAATATCCAATTGATAAAAAAATTGCAGATGAGTTTGTAAAATATGAAAAAACATTTACTGAAAAAAGTGCTCCCCTCTATCTGGATGAGTGTGGTGAAAAAATAACGCTGCAAGAAATACACGATAAAGCAGGCATTGGGGACAACTCACTAGTATTGATTGCAGCAACACGCAAACAGTACAATACAGATAATTTTTCACAATATAGGGAATACATAAAAAATACTTTGAAGAAAAGTACCATCTACTATGCGTTGTGGCCAAACACTGAGGAGAACAATGTAGAATATGACGTGCTGTACACAACAGAGACTGCAGACCATGATGAAATACAAAGACATCTGAACTTGCACAATGATATCAATAACGGGGTTACGCAAAAAATGGCATTAATTATTGACAAAGACGGTAATTGGGAGATAATACATAATGAAAAATTATGACATGTACGTTCAGACAACGTCAAATATGTCCGGAGACATCTAATCAGTATGACTCGAAACGTCTCATCATTATTTTCATCAATTAAAATTGAGACAGATGTCATTCGAAAGTATCTTGGAATGCCAATAATATTGCAACTGGCTGAAGATATGGAACTAGAACATAAGGGAAAAACATTTTCAGGAATCTTGACTGACGTTGAGGACAATGAAATCTACATGGAAAATACAGCTCTGCTAGATGATGAAAATTCTGAATGGATAGAGTTGGGGGATGATTTTGTCAGGTTAGACCCAACTAGAGAAGACCCTACAAGATTTGCAGAAAGAGAAAAACTTCGATTGGAAAACATACAATTCATCTATGTTGCAAAGGATATGATAGTATTGGAGCAAGTGCAAGACATGTTTGCAAGTCCTGAAAAATCCTGATGTGATGAAAACATTCCTTGATTAATTTTGAGAATGCTTTGTAGAGGAGGTTCCTAAATTGTATTAGTAGTTTTTCTTGACATAGTTTTTCTTGACATAGTTTTAACTAACTAAGATATTCTTCACTAGATTTTTGAGTTGTTCCATATTCAAAGAATCAACTGTTTCAGGTGTGATATTATCAAATCCTAACTCTTTTCTAAAATGTGTCATTACTTCAGGCATAATTTTACTGACTATTTCTTGTTGATCAGGAACGATTTGTTTCTCTAATTCTTTTATTTTGATTTGGTCTCTAGCTGTGCTATCTATGGTCAAATCTGTAACACCTTTGTAAAATTCCTCAAATAATCTATCGGGTGTAATTTGCAAATACGTTCCATCTAATCCATTTGTATGCCCCATCATCTTCTCAATTGCATTATCATTAACTGAATTATTTAATTTCATAATGGTATTCCACCTTTTTCTAAAACCATGTAATACTTGGACTGGATAACGACCATTCTTTTTTTGACCTCTTTCATTTGCAATTTCTAGAATATTGGTAATAATTGGTTTAATGTCAAATTGGCTCATAGGTTTACCATTATCTCGAATAAACAAAGGACTATCATTAGTTAGTAATTCTCCTTTGTTTCTTCTTTGAGCCAAATAATTTTCTATTTCAATTACAGCTTCTGGTGTTAGGAATGTTATGTATTCCTCTTTTGTATCACGATAAATTGTAACTTGTTGGCAATCATGTGGCATATCTCTCAAATCCCCAAGGGTCAAAGATCGTTTAGACTTTGTATCATATTGATAATACACAGAACCGACTCTAGCTGCTGTACTTGCAAAGAAATGAATCAATGCTCTATGTTGTAATTTTCTTGTAATACTAAGCATTTTTTTTACTTGTTTAGTAGAGTAAGCATTTTGACCTGAGCTCTTTATCTTGGCCGGATAGAACTTTTTAATTTTTTTCCATTTTAATTCAACATCATTAATTTCACAAAATGACTGGACACAAGCAAGATAACATGGAATTGTGTTGGGATTAATTCTTTCTGATAAATTTAAAACATAATCAATGATAAGTTGAGTGAGTTTTTTAGGCGTGGTGTCAAGGATTTGTTGACCATTTTTCATGTCTGTAAATTCTAAAAATCTTAGATAATTTGCCTTGTAGTTACTTCTTGCATCTATGGATTTTAGAGAAGCCATTAAGAGTTCTAAAGGTGGGTCAGCCTTGATTTTTGTTTTAGTTTTCAAAATGTTTTGCCCCATGTTCTTGACCAGTTGTCACAATGGATTTTGTTCTATTAAACATTGAATGAAATCTATAATGGAGTATTATAGTAAAACAATGATTTTGCATACCATTACTGTGACTGAACTATACTAGAAA
>Ga0209263_1001866_pt1 | contig 11582 bp, 18 predicted proteins | sample SaaInlV_DNA_100m_FD_184684 | JGI IMG/M metagenome (GOLD analysis project Ga0209263, IMG submission 184684) | Marine microbial communities from expanding oxygen minimum zones in the Saanich Inlet - SI075_LV_DNA_100m (SPAdes) (version 2) | ecosystem: Environmental > Aquatic > Marine > Unclassified... | reverse complement strand
TACTAACGTTTTTAAAAATTTAGAATTATTTTTCCATTATGAGTTCATTTGATGATATTTCAGAAATGTTTCGTTCTGAACTTGATAAATTAACCCACTTGTTGAATTCCACAAATATTGATTCTAATCTTTCACCTCCTGAAATAGTTGAAATTTACTATCAAATAATGAACATGTCTTCGATGAATGTAATGCTAAAACAACAATTGAATTCTGATGATCAGAAATCTTTGTTAGATGAAATTATAGAGACTGAAAAATTAATTTCTGAGAAATTCAATCATACTATTCACCCACAAATTTTAGAAAAACTGACACAATCTATTCAAGATATCACTACCAATCTACAATCTAGTTCTAGTGGGCAAAAATCAAAAGAAGAAATTGAAAATGAAGCAAAACAGTATGAAGAACTGCGACAAAAAATGAGCACCAAAGAGTTTGTAGAACAATACGGTAAAGGACTATCTGATGATTAAAGAGATTGCACAAAATCTTGTTAATTTAAAAAAAGAATTTGCAAAAATATATGATGGGACTAGTCAGATTCAGGAAGTGATTCCTGTTTTAAAATCTGAAAAATTTCCCATCGATGATTTGGATTCACTTCATAATTTTGCAAAAAATAACCCTATCTATTACAATTCATATGAAAAAATAATCTGTGGTATTACTTGTATTGTGTATGAAGGTGACATTAACAAATATTGGCTAAATAGTATTCAATATGGTTCTAGTCGTGCACCCTTCTCTCCAACGTGGATTTTATCTGCATACATTTCTTCACTTTATGCCAAATCTCTTGGGTATTGCCAAGTGATTGATATTGGTTCAGGTGATGGTCGAATTGCATATTGTGCCAAAGTTTTGGGACTTGATTCGTACAGTATTGAGATTGATGACATGTTAGTTGATTTACAAAATATCATTTCTGAATCTGTTGGTGTAAATTTTAATCCAAACTGTTCTGATGCAATTACATTTGATTATTCAACATTTGATCTAAGTAATCCTGCATTTTTTATTGGCGGTTTGGCTCAGATGGGTGGAGTGGCATTGGCAACTGGAATTCTTGAAAATACTCAGTTAACTCCTGTCAAGAAAAATACTGGATTGATTCTTGCAGGAACCGTATCTCAAAAATATGCATCTGATCTGATGAATCATGCTGGATGGGGAACTTTGATTGATAAATTCTCCCTTGACGTAATTGATATTGTAATTTTACCTGCAGTATGGACTTTCAAAGAGACTGATGATACTCATTACATATTTACAAAATTTCAGAAATAGTAATCCAAATTAAGCGCAAATCTCTCATTTTTTTTGGACTCGTTGCATAGCTTGGATAGTGCGATTGCTTGCGGAGCAATAGGTCACCGGTTCGAATCCGGTCGGGTCCGTCTTTCTCACGTTCTTTTTAAGTTCCAATATGCAAAAATAGTTTGATCCCTATTGGAGATTTGAATTTCAGACATTTTATGATTTGATTTTACCAGTAGTGACATATAGATAATAAACACCTCATATTTTCATAATTCATGAATTGTTCTAAATCACTTCAAGATAATTACATGTTCTATACTACATTAGTTGCAGCACTTACTGCTGGAGTAAATCTATTCGTAATATTTTGGATGAGTGGTCATAATCCTTTTGTTGAAATGATCATCAAAACTATTTTTGGAACTAGTTCAACGCTAATTTCACTGGATTATGGTTTAGGATTAGCTGCAATTGGAATAATCACTTTTTTTGGCATATCATTATCTTCTTCAATATTTGAAAAATATAAAGATAAATCTGAAGCCCCTCCAAATAGTAATCTAATTTCACGTGTCATAATTGGCAAAGGAATCATGAGGCACCTCATTTTGTCCAAAAAAAGTCAGATTTTGAAGATTAATGATACAAAAACTAGAATGTTTTTGTTTTTCTAAGAAATACTGTAACTGATGTCATATAGCACCCTGTTGCAATAAATTCTGAAATCAACGATGCAATGTATGGCTCTATTCCAATTTCCAGAAAATAATACAGTGTTGGCCACCTTACTGCAAGATAAATTATCTCTCCAACTCCAAACGATGATAGTAGAGCCAGTATTTCCTTTTTGATTAAACTTGACTTCATGTATTTGTAGCGTGCTTTGTTATCTCGATAAAATAGTCCTGAAAAAATTCCAAAATAAACCACATACCCAAAAATTATTGTAAATGTTGTGTTAAGATAACTCTCATATCCTGATAGCATCTGAGCAAACACTGCAGACAATGATGCAGAAATAGCAAAACAAATTAGAAAATTTCTATTAATTTGTAATAATTGCTGATCTGACTTCATAATTTTTGTGAAAATTGATAACTAATATTCTATATGAATAATCATTAAATCATGAATCGATGTAAATGGGCAAAAGATGAACCAAACATCACTTATCACGATAAAGAATGGGGACGACCACAACATGATGATACAAGACTCTTTGAATTTCTAATTCTTGAAGGTGCACAAGCTGGTCTTTCATGGGTAACTATACTCAAACGTCGAGATGGATATCGCAAAGCATTTTCTGATTTTGATGCACTCAAAGTTTCAAAATATACACAAAAACGAGTAGAAAAACTACTCCAAGATGAATCCATAATTCGAAACAAACTCAAAGTAAATTCTGCAATAAACAATGCAAAAGCATTTCTCAAAGTTCAAGTAGAATTTGGTTCATTTGATGAATATCTTTGGGGATTTGTGAATCACAAACCAATCAAAAACAGATTCAAAAAACTATCTGATATTCCTGCATCAACTGAAATTTCAGAAAAATTAAGCAAAGATCTAAAAAAACGTGGATTTAGTTTTGTTGGGCCTACAATTTGCTATGCTCTAATGCAGGCAATAGGCATGGTAAATGATCATACTACTCAGTGTTTTATGCATGGAAAATAATTTTATTCCCCAACAAAATTGAAAAGTCATGGCAGAAGGAAAATTTGCAACATCCGTTTCTTGCATGGATGGCAGAATTCAACTTCCACTGGCAAAATGGATCAAAGAAAATTACTCTGTTGACTATGTTGATACGATTACAGAACCTGGTGTAGACAAAAATATTGCCAATGTGTCTGAATCAATCAAAACTAAAGTTGGAATTTCCATTAATGCTCACAAATCTGAACTGGTTGTTGTATCTGGTCATTATGATTGTGCTGCAAATCCTGTCTCTGATGAAGAACATATCACTCAAATCAAAAATACAGTTGAAGTAATTTCCTCATGGAATCTGGGTGCCAAAATTGTTGGTGTATGGGTCGATGGTTCTTGGAATATCAATACTGTATGATATAATGAATTCAAAACTTTCCAAATTCTCAAAGACGGCTGGTCCTGGGATATTATTTGCGTGTACTGCAATTGGTGTTTCACATCTCATCCAATCTACCCGTGCTGGGGCTGATTTTGGATTACTAATGATTGGATTTGTAATTTTAGCTCTGGTATTGAAATATCCTTTTTTTGAATTTGGATCTCGTTATGCCAATGCAACAAATTCCAGTATGATTGATGGATACAAAAAACTTGGAAAGCCTGCATTATGGTTATACTTTTTGTTAACAATTGGTTCAATGTTTTTTGTTACTGGCGCTGTTGGGTTTGTAACTGCAGGCTTTTTTGAAAATCTTTTTGGAATTGATTTTCTTGGTGAATGGACTGTAATTATTTTGTTTGCAGCATGTGTAACAATCTTGGCTGTTGGAAAATACAATGCGCTTGATAGTTTAATTAAAATTGTTGCAATCGTATTACTTGTTTCAACTGTAGCTGCATTTGTTTTAGTATTGTATGCTGGTCCTGTAGAGCCTGTTGATGGATTTATAGAAAATGAATTGTTGACAGTATCTGGAATCTTTTTTTTATTGGCTTTGATGGGTTGGATGCCAGCTCCTCTTGATATTTCAAGCTGGAATAGTTTGTGGACTCTTGAGAGAATTAAACAATCAAATTACAAACCAAAACTAAAAGAAACTTTATTTGAATTCAACTTTGCATATTTGATCACAGCTATTCTTGCAATAATGTTTGTAACTTTTGGAGCCTTCATATTTTATGGATCTGGTGAGGAATTGCCAAACAATAATGCACTCTTTGCAAATAAAGTAGTATCCATGTACACTCAAACAATTGGGAATTGGAGTCATGTGATAATCTCAGCTTCAGCATTTGCAGTAATGTTTGGAACCATAATTGCAGTATTTGATGGATATTCACGCTCATTGAAGAGAACTATTGAATTACTTTTTATCAAAAATGAGAATGATTCAAAATCACATTCTCGTCTTTTGTATCTAATTCCGCTTTTAGTAATTGCTATTGGTTCTCTTATAGTAATTTTCCAATTCGGTGATAATCTCAAAGAATTAGTTGATTTTGCAACTGTTTTGTCTTTTGTGGTGGCCCCTATTATCGCAATTTTTAATTTAAGATTAGTTACTGGAAAATTCCTTAAAAAAGCATATCATCCATCTATGATTTTAAAAATTTTGAGTTTTGCAGGAATAGTATTTTTGTCAGGATTTGCAATATTCTTTTTATTTACCAAGTTTTCTTCATAATACTTTAAATTTAATGAACACTGTTTCTTTTTGTGAAACTTTCTCCTAAAATGAAAAAAGCACTAAATGATCAAGTTGCACTAGAAGGACTTGCATCAAATAGTTATCTGGCAATGGCATCCTGGTGTGAAGTGACAGGATACAAAGGTGCTGCAGATTATTTCTATGCACAATCTGATGAGGAGAGAACTCACATGATCAAAATTGTTCATTTTCTAAATGATATGGGAAATGCAGCTACAATTCCAGCAATCAAAGCTCCAACTGCATCATACAAATCCCTTGAAGGATTAATCAAGACTGCTCTAAAAAATGAACAAACAGTAACTATTGCAATTCATAAAATGGTAGAAATCACACAAAAAGAAAAAGATCACTCTACCTATGCATTCTTGGAATGGTTTGTCAATGAACAAGTTCAAGAAGAAACAAAGTTTGAAACATTATTACAAAAGTTTGATCTGATAGGTCGTGATAAAATAGCAATCAATGAAATCGATAAAATACTTGCAGTAGAAGCTGCAACTCCAGAACCTACTGCCTAGAAAACATTCTAAAATAATTAATACTCTATTATTTTCAATTATTCTATGACTGTAATTGTAACTAGAAAACCTGGTGGAATAACGCAACTATTCAACACAGAAACTGGTACAGTCACTTACAAATGTAGAGCAGAGTCTGCATACCTGCTCATTGAAGCTTTTGGCGGTATTGTAAAATTCCCTCAAAAAGAATCAATGGTTACAGTAACAGGACATGTTACATCTTTAGATTCATGTGATGTTCTAAAAAAAGGGCATTCTGAATACAAAGATGCTTTGATTGCAATAATTTCTGCACATAAAGAATTTGCTCAAAGTGTTTCTGATTCATATCAAAAAGAAATTACAGAACTTGAAAATAAACTATCTGACATTTAATTTTTAAATTCTTTATACTTGCATTCTCTTACTAGATATTTTCCATATCCATCCATGTGTATGGAATTATCATGGTAGCATCCAATTTTCTTATTGTTGCATTTCATATCTTTTGTTTTTATTGTTAATTATTTTGATTTGCATCATCGTGGTTTCTTCCAATATGTAATGCAAGGTTTACAACACTATTGCCAAAATCTTCACCACAAAATTTGCACTGAAATGTATGCTGATTTGACAAGACTAACACTTGATCTCTATATTATTAAAAAATTCCCTGATTTTTTGTAAATTTACCCATAAATCATACAATGTTCGCATTCACAGACTTCTTGCTGCTTTGTTTTTTTCAAACATTTTTTGTGTTGACCTGCTTGACATTGATTACATACTTCTTCTAAATTTTCAACTTCTGTGTACTTTTTAGATTGATCAAATCCAAAACCTCCATCTTGTGGCCCTACCATGATTTGACATATCTGATGTAGTATTTCTACTTCACTAATTTACTGCAGATTTTATGGTGTCTTGTAATTCTTTTTTGCGCGTCTCAATGATTCCTCTGATCTCAAAAGTATCCACATATCCTCCGGCTGATGCTCGAGTTGCTTTAAGTAAATAGTGCAGTGCTCCTTCTTCTATTTTTCCAACATAATATCCATAAAGAAAATCTACTTCATCATTACATTTCCAAATCTGTTTGATGTTTGGAAATGTTTGTTTGATTTCAGTTGGTATTTCTTTAATTCTATTTTTTATGTACTGATCTAATGATTTTTTTATTGTAGAGTCTTGAAGCAATTCTAATAATATTTGAAATAACTTGTTTTAGTCCTTTTCATTATCTTTTGATTCTTTTTCTGGATTATCCCACATGTGCATGGTTCCTCGAATCATAAACGAGCCTACTATGATGGCTACTAGTCCTCCAACTATGAATATGAAAAACTTTCCAATATCTTTGATACTAGCCATTGATGTTGAATTGTTTTCATTCTAATTATAATTGTCTAACATTTTTTGATTAGATTCAATAATGAGTTAAAATAGAATTTTTACATGTCTAAAATCAAACAGGCTGCAATTTGGGTTGGAATTATTGGTGGAGGTATTGGATTCTTCTTCTTTTCAATTGAGATGGCTGAATTTATGCGATAGTTTTGAAAACTAATTAGACTGTTAATTTGTATTGTTAAATTATGATTACATCTGAAATAAAGAATTTTTTAAAAGTTCAAAAATTAGGTTATGTTGCAACTGTTTCTTCTGATGGTTTACCAAACATTTCGCCCAAAGGAACTATTATTGCTTGGTCTTCTGAAGTTTTGGCATTTGCAGATATTCGTTCCCCTGACACTGTAAAAAATTTACAAAATAATCCTAACGTGGAAATTAATGTAATTGATCCTCTTTTACGTAAAGGGTATTTGTTCAAAGGAGTTGCTAAATTGATCAATTCTGGACTGCAATATGATGAAATTCTTCAATATTATCGAGATAATGGTATTACAAGTCCAATAAACGCAATTATTTTAGTTGATCTCTCCTGTATCTCTGATGTGACTTCTCCATTATATGATATGGGAATTTCTGAGGATGAAATAAAATCTAAATGGAAAAATCACTTTGCAAATCTATGATTCTTTTGGTAATGATGCTTTAATTTTCTCTAATTCTTCTTTTACTTTTTCGTGCTCTTTTCTTTCTTTTTCTAACAATGTTTGAACTGTTTCCAATTCTTTTTGTGTAATATTGAGTTTTGATTTTAAAGAGCCCACAACTATGCTTGCAGCCTCAATTACTCCTGTAGAACTTTGTTTATTTTCATTTTCTCCCTGAATGAATTCTTTTTCTTTATGTGTAAGAATACTGGTCTCTTCAAAGTAATCTTTCTTTTCTAATTCTTGTTTTGCATTGTACAATCTAGAGTTTGCCTCTTCTAGCTCTTTTTCAGATTCTAATTGTTGTTTTTTAATTATGTGTAACTTTGATTGCTCTGTTGTAATTTGCTTTAACAAATCAGAATGTTCTTTTGTAATTTTCCCTAATGCTTCTTCTGTTTTTGATAAGTTTTCTTCTGTTTTATTGAACTTTTCAATTGATTTTGAATCTTTGATTTGTTCTGAATTTATAATTTTTTCTTTAATTTCTTTATACTCTCGTGAAACTACATCTAGTTCCATCTTTTTTTGATTGTATTCTTTTTTTACAACCATTACCTTGCTAACTATGTCATCATATTCTTCTTTTACAGTTTGAATTTTCTGTGTAACGTCTTGTAGTTCTCCTTGTTTTATTCTAAATTCTGTTTGTAATTTCTCAACTTCTGTATCTAATTCATTTTTTAGAACACTTTCTTCACTATTTTTTGATGTTGTTTCTTTTGACTCTTTTTTACTAAACAATCCCATTATATCTCACCAATTTTTTCCAAAAGATGAATCTTTCTTCATCCTTTTTTGACCCTGCCTTTGATGAATTTTAGATAAAACCCAATTCCACCAATGATCATGCCTGCAATCCATGCAAACATGCCCAAACTTTTTGGAACAATTGCTTCTTGTGGTCCTATGATTAGTAATAATGCTCCCAAAATTATTAGTGCAAACCCTCCACTGTTTTTTGATTTGTTATGCTCAGAATGAACCATTTTCTATATGTACTCTGAGAGTGTTTTTGCTACTTGTTTTCTTCCGATATCTGAAATGAATGGTCCTATTTTTGGACCTCTTGATGTTCCAAGTATTATTTGATATAATATTTTAAAGAAATCTTTTGGTTGTACATCATTTGATTTCGCAATTTGGTATATTGTATTTTGCACATCTTCTAATTCTTTATCTCCTCCTAGTGCATCAACTAGTAGTTTTAATGCCTTTTTTGCAGTATCATCTAAATTCACTTCTGTTTTTTCTTGTTCATCAAATTCATCTGAGAAATTTCCTGCCCGTTCAATGAGTTTTTCTATTTCTGGTTCTGGATTTTTAATCACTCCATAATCTAACAATTTCTTCATTACTCTTTCCCCTCTATTTTCTTTGAAAATTTTTGTCAATTCAATTGCTAACCTGTAGTTTACATGTGTGCTAGATTGTTTTGGAGGGTTTAGGAGATTCACATATTCAAATAGTCCTTTTGATTTTATCAACTTTGCTTGATTGTCGACTTTGATTCGTCCAAAGTAAATATCTTCTAGTTCATTATACTCTGCCATTAATCCTGGGATATCATCAAATCCTAATTCTCTTGCACCTGTAATTCTTTTGTATAGTAATAATAGAATTGATTTTGGAGTTCCAAACTCTAACCATTTTTGTGCAGTAATTACATTTCCTAGTGATTTTGAAATCTTTTTTCCTCCTTTATCTAGGAACATTTCATATTTTACATGATGTGGATGTGGGAATCCTAAAATCTCATCAGATACCCAGTCATTTACTTTGACTGAATCCATGATGTCTTTTCCATATGCTTCAAATCTAATATCAAATGCAGTCCATCTTGCTGCAAATTCTACCTTCCATGCTAATTTTCCTAGGTCTTTTCCAATGTCTGCCTCTCCAATATGACCGCAACCTTTGACCATTTTTGAGCCAATTTCTGTATCATGACATGTGTATTTTACCTTCTTTTCATTTGCAATGTACTCTGTAGCTTCTGCTGTGTAGAGGCGATTACAATTTGCACAGACTGGAAAATATGGGAGATATTTTTGATATTTTTCTTGTCCTACTAGGTCTGCAATCTTCTCTCCAATCTTTGTACTGTTTTGTAATATTGTATGGATTTGATCTTTTAGTAATCCTTGTTTGTAAGTGTCAATTGCTCTTCTAAATTCATATTTTATTCCAACCTTCTCTAACCCTTCTAGTAGGATACTACTCATGTGCATTCCGTAAGAGTCATGACATCCATAAGGATCTGGGATAAGTGATACTGGTTTTGCAATATGTTCTTCTAAATCAAACTCTTGCATTCCTTCTGGAATTTTTCTTAATCCGTCAAGATCATCTGAATATGCAATTAATTCTGATTTGTATCCCAAGTTTTCTAATGCTAACTTTACTCCGTATGCTCTAACTGCATCTCCTAAGCTACCGATATGCGGAATTCCAGATGCCCCTAAACCACTTTCTACTCTTAGAATATCGGTATTTCTTCCAAGTTCTTTTTCACGTTCTAATAATTCTGATGCTAATTTGTCAATCCAAGTTCCTTTACCGATAATTTTTTGCTCTACCATTTCTTTTCACTAGTTCAATGATTTGGACATGTATGGCCCATATAATGAATACCCTAATTTTTGATAATATTCTCTTGTACCTACAGCACTGATAACTAAAATTTTCTTTGCATCAAATTCTTCTTTAGATATTTTTTCAGCTTCTTTCATCAAATTTTTCCCTAACCCTGAATGTTGTATTTCATCATCTCCTTTTTCTCCCAGCTTCAAAGATTTACCATACACGTGAATTTCTCTTACAATGCATGTGTCTTGATCAATTTCATCTCTATGTGCATCTACACTTGGTTTTCGTAATCTCAAAAATCCATAAATTGATTCATTTTTGTCCTCATAAGACAAGAATGCTTCTTTTCCTTCTGATGAATCATAATCAATTCTGGTTAATTTCACATCTTCTCCATCTGTTTTCTTGTTTGTTAGACCTGCTTCTCTGCATCTGATACATTTGCATGATAGTCCTAGTTTAGCAAGATTTTGATGTACGATTTGTCTCAAATTCCCTGATTTTGGGCCTGCAATGATCTCTTTTGACGAAATTTCTCTTTGAATTCTCATTATTCTGACCCATTTTGGAACTTTTCTTTTAGCTTCTGTTAGAACTTTGATCATATCTTCATCAGAATATGGTGTATACTTTCCTTGTTTATACTCCTCATACAGTGGTGTGTTTTCAATTACAAGAGATGGATAAATTTTCAACATATCTGGACGTAATTGAGGATCTGAAAAGAGTTTTTTAAAATCTGCAATGTCTCCTTCTGGTGTCATTGTAGGTAATCCTGGCATCATGTGTGCAACAATTTTGTATCCTGCATCTTTTGAGATTTGAAATGATTCTGTTACATCATTATAGTTGTGCCCTCTATTGACAATTTCATAAACTCTTTCTTGTAATGATTGTACTCCTATCTCTATTCTTGTAATACCATAATCTAACATCATATCAACATGTTCTTTTTTACAATAATCTGGTTTTGTTTCTATTGTGAATCCTACATTTCTAATTGCAGCATGTTCGTTGTTTGATTTAGCTTCTTCCAAACTTTTTGAATCTGTTCCATTTAATGCATCATAACATAATTTGATGAAATTTCTTTGATAGTCTTTTGGCATAAATAGAAATGTTCCTCCTACAATTACAATTTCCATTTTACTTGGGTCATGTCCAAATGAGATTAATTTTTCAATCTTTGATGTAATTTGTAATTTAGGATCAAATTTATTTTCCATTGCATTTAGTGATGATGGTTCTTTTCCTGTGTAGCTGTTTGGCGAATTGAATTCTATTCCTCCTGGACAATACGTACATCGTCCGTGTGGACATGCATATGGTTTTGGCATTAATGCGACCACTGAAACTCCTGATGCTGTTTTTGTTGGTTTTCTTAACAATACTTTTTTTAATTTTTCAAAATCTGCTTCTTTTACAGTTGACAAAATTTCATAATTTCTTGGAATTCTTTCTAATGCATATTTTGTACATATTTTTATGATTTCTTCTTTAACCTGCTTCTTACTTGGCTGGCTGATTGTTAGTAGGTTTTGAGTAATCTCACTACATGCTTTGGCAACTGCGGGGTCTAGTTCAATCATGTGTATTCATACTAATTTAGACATAAATTCGTTAAACAATTGGCTTGAATTGAGCCTATCTTCATGCCTTTCTTTTTGATTTATTACTTCTAGCTGGTTTTCTCTTTACTACTTTCTTTTTAGATGCAGTCTTTCTAGCTGGTTTTCTCTTTACTACTTTCTTTTTAGATGCAGTCTTTCTAGCTGGTTTTCTCTTTACTACTTTCTTTT
>Ga0209263_1001864_pt1 | contig 11605 bp, 10 predicted proteins | sample SaaInlV_DNA_100m_FD_184684 | JGI IMG/M metagenome (GOLD analysis project Ga0209263, IMG submission 184684) | Marine microbial communities from expanding oxygen minimum zones in the Saanich Inlet - SI075_LV_DNA_100m (SPAdes) (version 2) | ecosystem: Environmental > Aquatic > Marine > Unclassified... | reverse complement strand
CGACGCGCGTCAGCGACGATACCACTTCGGTTGTGCCAGAGCGTGTCAGCACACCGCCATCACTGCTGGGCTTGCAGATGTCGGCAAGTTCAAACCTCGACGCGCTGGGAAACTGCAGACCTGCGTCCTGGGGTATCAGGCCGGTTGCGTTACACACAGCAGTCATTTCAATAGCCGATTTGCTGCCATCGAGAAAAGAGTTAAACATCTGCAGGTTGATACTTTCTGGATCATCGATGTCCAGATATTGCTGGAGCACAGCCCAGACCGTGTCAGGGGTGAGCGAATGATAATCTGGCAGGTAGCGAGTACCCTTGCCCGCAGCGGTGACTTCAAAGCCACAGCTACGCGCCCAGTCGACATGCTCGCAGATCAACGCCGGTTGATCACCCCAGGCCAGGCTATAGACTACGCCGGCACGGGCAGCCTCGCGTGCCAGTAACGGCCCGGCCAGAACATCGGCTTCGACATTGACCATCACAATATGGTGGCCAGCAGCGATCGCCTGGCGACAGTGGCTGATACCCGCCCGAGGCATGCCGGTTGCCTCGATGACCACGTCGATTGCCCCGGAACTGATCAGGGCTGATGCGTTTTCGCTCAGGACAGTTCGGCCGCTGCCCAGGGCATCATCAAGGGTGGCGGCGCTGAACTGTTCAGGGGGCCATCCGGCAGCGGCGAGATTAATCTTGGCCCGGCTGATATTAAGGTCGGCGATCCCTGCGACGTGAATGCCGGGGGTTCGCCGGGCTTGGGCCAGGTACATGGTGGCGAATTTGCCGCAGCCGATTATCACGACTCGAACCGGCTTATTGTCGGCTGCACGCTGGTTGAGCATTCGGGATAAGTTCATCAGATCAGCCTTAATCTACGGTACGGGTCCAATCAGTTTTGAGCGGCGCGGTGATCGCGGACACGCTCCCAGGCGCTTCGGATTTCCTGGGTCTTTTCATTGGCAAGTTGGATCATCTCCTCAGGCATACCTTTGGCGACGAGTTTATCGGGATGGTGCTGGTTGGTCAGTCGGCGATAGGCTTTTTTGACCTCGCCGTCAGGTGCGTCGGCCGAGATGCCCAGCACTCGGTAAGCGTCTTCGAGTGGCTGCATCCGCTGACCTGATTGCCCTTGGCCCGTCGCTCCGGAGACCAGATTTACTAACTGTTCAATCTCGGCAGCGCTGAAACCGAGGACTTCACCTACATGGGCGAGGATGCGGTTTTCGGCCGGATCTATGCGGCCATCGGCCCAGGCAGCCTGCACCTGTATTTCCAGGAACATGCGCAGCAGGGTGGTGCGTCGGTGGCATTCGCTGCGAAACTGGTGCAGTACCGCATCGAGGGGAAAGTCGGGTTCCTTGCCTTTTTCGAATAGATCGATCGCCGCTTCACGCTGGGCTTTGTTCAGCCGCATCTGGTGCATCAGGCTGCGGGCCGCCTGAATCTCGTGCTCCGATACCTGCCCATCAGCTTTGGCCAGGTGTCCCATGACAGAGAAAGTTGCGGTGAAAAACGCAGCCTGGGTACGTTCCTGCCCGCCGGCATCAAAGCCACCTGCGCGGCCCCTGCCACTGTCAAATTGATGGCCGATACTGCTGCCGAGCAGTGCACCCAGCGGCCCACCCATCATGAAGCCTAGCGTACCGCCGATCAGTTTGCCCCACCACGCCATATTGTGTACTCCTGAAAACCTTTAGTCGCAGATTGTAAAGGAGCCTGCGTTGTTGGTGCTTAGATCATGTTTTGCAGTGCTATTTTGGCAAGGTGGCGAGCGACTTCACCGCAGGGTGACCAACTCCTCAGCTGCAGTGGGATGGATTGCCACGGTGTTGTCCAGATCTGCTTTGGTCGCACCCATTTTTACCGCTACGGCGAAACCCTGAATCATCTCGTCGGCGGCTCGGCCAACGACGTGACAGCCGACCACTGTCTCTTGCGCACCGGTGACTATTAGTTTGACCACAGTCGGTACGCGATGGTGCGTCACAGAGTAAAAAAGGTCGGTAAAGCGGTTCTGGTAAATCTTGACGTTGTCATGGCCGTAAGTTTGTCGTGCCTCGTCTTCTGTCAGGCCAACGGTGCCGATCGGGGGGTGGGAAAACACCACACTTGGGATATTCAAGTAATCCAGTCGCGCCTCATCCTGGCCGCCAAAAAGCCGATCCGACAAGCGCCTTGCGGCAGCAATGGCCACCGGGGTCAGGGCCTGGCGCCCGGTGACATCACCAACAGCGTAAATCCCTGGCACAGTCGTGTTCTGCCATTCATCCGTGCCTAGGTAGCCCGCGTTGTCGGGTTTTATTCCAGTCGATGCCAGGCCCAGGGTGTCAGTGGCCGGATCGCGGCCGATGGCGTAGATAACGCAGTCGAACCCGCTTATCTGCTCACCGTCCTGGCGCTGTACCGCCAGCAGCCCATTTTCTTCGCGAACAATACCGATTATCTGTACGCCGGTCAGAATGTTGATTCCAGCGGATATCATTTCGTCCATAACGCTCTCGCGCAGGGTGATATCGAACCCACGCAGCAGGATGTCTTTGCGCAGCGCCATGGTGACATCGGACCCAAGCGCATTAAGCGCCCCGGCGAGTTCAGTCGCGATATACCCGGCACCGATAATCAGTGGACGCTGCGGCTGGGTGTCAAGATCAAAGAAGCCATCGCTGGTAATGGCGAGGTCCGCTCCGGGTACCTTGGGTATCATCGGCCGTCCGCCAGTCGCAATCAGGATGTGGTCAGCGCTAAGGTACTGGTCACCCACGCGAACGGTTGAGGTGGAGTCAAACTGAGCCCAACCGGTATACAGTGATACCTTTGAGGATTCCAGATTACGCTGGTAGATGCCGTTCAGTCTTAAGATATACGCATCGCGCGCATCTTTGAACGATGCCCAGTCGAATGTGGTATCCGGCAGGGCAAAGCCGTAGTCATCAGCGATAGCCAGAGTGTCGGCAAAGTGCGCCGCATTCCACATCATCTTCTTGGGCACGCAGCCTACATTGACGCAGGTCCCGCCAAGTCGATCGCCCTCTACGATCGCCGTGCGGGCACCGTACTCGGCCGCGCGTCGCGCGCCCGCCATACCGCCGCTACCACCACCGATTACCAGGAAATCAAAATGTTCAGTCATATTGGAAAGATCTGGGAAAGGAGTGCTTTAATCCGCGCCGACCGTTAGCAATGATAAAGTAATCGAAGTAACTTTGGCAGTGACGCGGATGTCCATGTGGACGGGCGGGGCGCCTGCCATGACCGATAGCGATCAATTTATGAGTAACCAAGATAGTCCCTTGACTGACAATCCCCTGCTGGATCTGAGCGGTTTACCGCGTTTTCGCCAGATCGAGCCGTCGCTGGTAGAGCCGGCACTCGATGCTGTGCTGCACCAGCACCGCTTGCAGATACAGGCGCTTGAATCACAAGCCGATGATGCGGGCTGGGAGTCTTTTGCTGAACCATTACAGGACATGGAAGAGCAACTGGAGAGAGTCTGGTCACCGGTGTCACATCTTAATGCCGTGCGCGACAGCCAGGAGTTGCGCACGGCAGTTGACGCTTGTTTGCCTAAAATCAGCGCCTTCCAGAGCGAGGTCGGGCAGAACCGTGCTCTTTATCGCGGTTACCACCGTATAGCCGACAGCCGTGGATTTGCCGGGCTCTCTGCGGCACGGCGCAAGGTGGTGCAAAATGCGCTGCGCGATTTTCGACTCGCCGGTGCAGAGCTCAAGGGATCGTCCCGGGAGCGTTTTCGTGAAATCGTGACCGAACTGGCAAGCCTCGCCAACCGTTTCGAGCAGAACCTTCTGGACGCTACCGATCATTGGGTTCTTGATCTGGATGAGACGGCAGATCTTGCCGGGTTGCCGGACAGCGTGGTCGAGTTGGCCCGTGAGGCGGCCAGCGCTGCAGGTTGTCCGGGTTGGCGGTTCTCGCTGCAGGCACCGTTCTATCTGCCATTCATGATGTTCAGTGAGCACCGCAGGTTGAGGCGGCAGATGTACGAGGCTTATGTCACCCGGGCAAGCGAGGTCGGCCCTGACGCCAAGCGTTTCGACAGTGGTGATCTGATGGTAGAGATTCTCACCCGGCGTGGCGAGATGGCCCGGCTGCTGGGTTTTGCCAGTTACGCCGAGTATGCACTGCAAGATCGCATGGCTGGATCGCCACAGGAGGTCAGTGACTTTCTTGAGCGGTTGACCGCTTGCACCCGTCCCGCGGCGCAGGTTGAGTTTGACGAGCTACGTGAGTTCGCAAGCTCGACACATAGCCACGACGATTTACAGGCCTGGGATATTCCTTATTACTCGGAGAAACTCAAACAGTCGCGATTTGCTTTTTCCGATGAGCAGGTTCGGCCCTACTTTCCGTTGCCGCGGGTGCTCGAGGGGCTCTTTGCCGTGACCGAAAAACTTTTTGGCATACGTGCTGTTAAGGCGGAATGTGAACACACCTGGCACGAAGACGTGCTGTTTTTTGAACTGCGAGATCACACTGGCGTAGTGCGCGGATGTTTTTTTCTCGATCTGTATGCGCGCGCTCACAAGCGCGGCGGCGCCTGGATGGCCGACTGTATTGGTCGGCGGCGTTTGGCCGATGGCGCCCTCCAGTTACCGGCGGCTTTTCTGACCTGTAATTTCATGCCACCCGTAGGCGACAAGCCGTCGTTGTTGACCCACGATGATGTAGTTACGCTGTTTCACGAGTTTGGCCACGGCCTGCATCACCTGCTGACGCAGGTCGACGAGCCCGCTGTCGCGGGTATCAGCGGCGTTCCCTGGGATGCGGTGGAGTTGCCGAGTCAATTTCTGGAGAACTGGTGCTGGGCACCTGAGGCATTAGTAGCGATCTCCGGCCACTACCAGACCGGCGAGGCGCTGCCGGATGATTTACTCGATAAGCTGCGCGGTGCTCGCAATTTCCAGTGTGCGTTGCAGATGTTGCGCCAGCTGGAATTCTCGATTTTTGACATGGCTGTGCATGGCGCCGAGTCATTGTCGACAGCGCAGGCCATTCAACAAACGCTGGATACAGTGCGCGAAAAAATAGCGGTTGTTCACACGCCCGCGTGGAATCGCTTCCAAAACAGCTTCTCGCATATCTTCGCTGGGGGTTATGCGGCGGGATACTACAGTTACAAGTGGGCCGAGGTGCTGTCAGCAGATGCCTTCAGTCGTTTCGAGGAAGATGGAATTTTTGATCCCAGGTGCGGCCGTGATTTTTTGCAATTGATACTTGAGAGCGGCGGTGTCAATGATCCGTTGGATAATTTCATCGCGTTTCGCGGTCGCGAGCCCTCGGTTGAGGCTTTACTGCGCCACAACGGTCTGGAAAAATGAGAACGCTGGGCGCTCTTTGCTTGTGGCTGGCCCTGGTGAGCCCGGCACAGGCGCTGACCAACCAGCTTGGTTCGCACCCTTCGCCTTATCTTGCATTGCACGGCGATGATCCGGTGGCGTGGCAGGTCTGGAGTGAGTCGGTATTTGAAAAAGCCCGCCAAGAAAACAAATTGGTTTATGTTTCGGTGGGTTACTTCTCATGCCACTGGTGTCACGTGATGCAGCGCGAGAGTTATCGCAACCCGCAAATCGCACGGATGCTGAACCGGGATTTTGTGCCGGTCAAAGTCGATCGCGAGTTACAACCCGCTTTGGACGAGACGCTTATGGATTTTGTCCAGAAAACCCAGGGCCGTGGCGGTTGGCCATTGAATGTTTTTTTGACCCCCGAGGGTTATCCACTCTATGCGGTTCTGTACCTGCCGCCAGATTCGTTCGCCAAGGTGATTCGGCAACTGGATGCAATCTGGCGCGAAGACTCCGAGCACCTCACCGCAATGGCCCGACCCGTTGGCACCGACGATTTTCCGGATAGTGCTGGCCAGGTTGATCCGGCCCAAGTAGCTTCTTTGGGTAAACGTTTTGAAAAGATGGCACTGGCCTTCGCCGATACTTTTGAAGGGGGTTTTGGTGATCAGTCACGCTTTCCACACGTGCCACAGCTGGAATATCTGCTGGACCGCTATCAGCACCGGGCCAGTGCGCCGGTGCGTGAGGTACTGAAAAGCTCGCTCGATGCGATGGCCTGGCGCGGCCTGCGCGACCATGTTGATGGAGGGTTCTTTCGTTATACCGTAGATCCCGGGTGGAGCCAGCCGCACTTCGAGAAAATGCTTTATGGCAATGCGCAGCTTGCTTCGCTGTACCTGAGAGCCGGGCAGGTATTGCAGCGTGAGGATTACATTGAGGTCGGGCTCTCTACCCTGGACTTCATGGCGGATCATATGCTGAGCGATGGCGGGGCCATGGTCGCTTCACTTTCGGCGATTGATGCCCAGGGCCGTGAAGGGGCGTATTACCTGTTCGACCTTGAGACTTTGCAGCGGACACTACATAAAGACGAGCTTGAAGTTCTGCGCGCAACATGGTCGCTCGATGGCCCGGCGCCTTTCGAGGAGGGGCATCTTCTGGTAAGTCAGTTGCCCCTGAACGAGGTAGCAAATACCCTCGGGCGACCACTGGCCGATGTGCACACGATGCTGGCCAGTGCGATGGCAAAATTGCGCACCCTGCGCCGTACCCGGGGCCTTCCGGTTGACGACAAGCAGCTGGCGGGGTGGAACGCACTTGCTCTGCAGGCTTTTGTTGCGGCATCAGTCCAGACTGGCGCTGCGCGATACGCAGATATCGCCAGGGGGATCAAAGCTTACCTGGAGCAGACGCTGTGGCGCGATGGCACGCTCTACCGCGCTATAGTCAATGACGAGCCACTGGGAGTGGTCGCGCTCGCAGATTACGCTTACCTGGCCCGCGCTTTGCTGGATTTTGCCCGCTGGTCGCAAGATTCAGCCGATTTCAGGCTCGCGACCGAGGTGGCCAAGGCAGGCTGGCGTGATTTTAGGGTAGCTAACGGCTGGCGCCGCGAGCCAGGTAGAGCGTTGGCTGAATCGGGACTGCACGAGATATTTTCCGATGATTCTTTGCCAGCGCCTGATGCGGTACTGGCGAAAGTCAGCCTGCAACTGGCACGCGCCGGGGCAGATCCTACGCTTTCCCGTTGGGCCCGAGCGATGCTTGACCGCGCCTATGATACCGTGGCGCAGAACCCTTTTTCCCACGGCTCCCGCCTGGCCGCACTGGCGCTAGCCGTAAGTGACGGGGGGTAACCCAAAGAGGCGATTCCAGGTGTCGGGTAAACAAGCTGATTTGCTATAATCGCGCCTCTTTTTTAGTTGGCGCCTGAGATGCTTGCAGGGCGCCTTTTGTGATTAACACAAGAGAGCTTCATGGCTGACAATATAAATAACGGTAGACGTCGCGTGCTTACCACCGTGACCACAGGCGTTGGCCTTGCCGGCGCCGCTGCGCTGGCTGTACCACTAGTGGCCAGTATGAAACCCAGCGCCCGTGCGCGAGCGGGCGGAGCGCCGGTCGAGGTTGATATAACTGATCTGGCTCCGGGGCAAATGAAGGTTGTGGAATGGCGTGGCAAGCCAGTTTGGATACTGCGCCGTGACGAGACCATGCTCTTGGAACTCGCCAGCATCGTGGACGACCTGTCTGATCCGAATTCCGCTGTGGTTGAGCAGCAGCCGGATTATGCCCGTAACGCACACCGCTCCATCCGTTCCGATGTTTTGGTCGTGCTCGGAGTTTGCACCCACCTTGGCTGCGCGCCCAGCAAGAATTTTGACAAAGGGGTCGCATCGGGTCTTGGCGATGACTGGGTTGGTGGATTCTTCTGTCCCTGTCACGGCTCCAAGTTTGATCTTTCCGGTCGGGTCTATAAGAACGTACCCGCCCCGACTAATCTTGAAGTGCCGCCGCATTCCTATGTGTCGGATAACCGTATCGTCATCGGGATAGATGAAGAGGAGGCGACTGCATGAGTCTTCTCAACTGGATAGATGATCGTTTTCCGTTAACCAAAGTCTGGCAGGAGCATATGGCGCAATATTATGCGCCGAAGAACTTCAATATTTGGTACTACTTCGGGTCGCTGTCTCTACTTATGCTGGTGCTACAAATTGTCACCGGCATCGTCCTGACGATGCATTACAAGCCTGATGCCGACCTGGCGTTTGCCTCGGTCGAATACATCATGCGCGATGTACCCGCAGGTTGGTTCGTACGTTATCTGCACGGCGTCGGGGCATCGATGTTTTTTCTCACCGTATACCTGCACATGTTCCGCGCCCTGCTGTATGGCTCGCACCGTCATCCGCGTGAGCTCATCTGGTTGCTGGGTATGGTGATCTACGTGGCACTGATGGCTGAAGCCTTTTTTGGCTACCTGCTACCGTGGGGCAATATGTCCTACTGGGGCGCCCAGGTCATCATCTCGTTGTTTGGCGCAATCCCTGGCATCGGGGAGCCATTGGCCGAGTGGATTCGCGGCGATTTCGTGATATCCGATGCTACGCTAAACCGCTTTTTCGCGTTCCATGTCATTCTGTTGCCCTTGTTGCTGGCATTGTTGGTCTATTTACACATTGTCGCCCTGCACAAGGTAGGCTCAAACAATCCTGATGGGATTGAGATCAAGAAAAACAAGGACAAGGATGGTATCCCCGTAGACGGGATTCCGTTCCACCCGTACTACACTGTGAAAGACACCTTTGGCGTGGCGGTCTTTATGGCCGTGTTTTTGGCCATTGTCTTTTTTGTGCCCGAACTGGGCGGCTGGTTTTTAGAGAAGGATAATTTTGCACCAGCCGATATTCTGCAGACACCGCCGGATATTGTGCCGTTGTGGTATCTCACTCCGTATTACTCAATTCTGCGGGCTGTCACCTTTGAATGGTTGCCCGGGGGCGCGAAGCTGTGGGGCGTGATCGCGATGGGTGCTGCGATCGTGATGTTCTTCTTCTTGCCGTGGTTGGATCGCGCCAAGGTTCGCTCGATTCGCTACCGTGGCTGGCTATACAAGACCTTTCTCATGCTTTTTGTGGTGACTTTTCTTATGCTCGGTTACCTGGGAACGAAGAATCCCGGACACGTCGATATTTTCTGGTTCAAAAACCTCATATGGGCGCAGATTGGCTTGGTAATTTACTTCGCGTTTTTTCTGCTCATGCCAATTTATACCCGGCTCGACCGAACAAAGCCCGAACCGGACCGGGTGAGGTAGGAATTCATGATGAGCATGATCAAAAAGCTATTACTGATCGTATCCCTACTCGTATCGCCCGCACTGCTGGCGTCTGGAGGAGGAGAAAACCTGGATTCGGTGTACATTAACCTGGCCGATAAAGGCTCGCTGCGCCGTGGAGCGCATACTTTTGTCAACTATTGCCTATCCTGCCATGCGGCCTCCTATATGCGATATGAGCGGATGGCGGCTGATCTCGAGATCGATACCCCGACGCTGGTTGAGAACTTGATGTTTGCGGCAGATAAGCCGGGGGAACTGATGACAATAAATATGGCATCTGAGGATGCCAAGGCATGGTTTGGGGTTGTGCCACCGGATCTCAGCCTGACTGCGCGTTCTCGTGGGCCAGACTGGATTTATACCTACCTGCGAAGTTTTTACCGTGACGAGAGCACCCCGACTGGATGGAACAACACGCTCTTTCCAAGCGTTGCGATGCCCCATGTGCTGTACGAATGGCAAGGGTTGCGTGAAGCTCATTTTGATGAGTCACACGGTGTCAGCGAGTTCAGCGGCTTCGAGCAGATCGTATCGGGCGAGATGAGCGAGGTCGCCTATGACGAGGCAATCAGTGATCTGACCAACTTTATGGTCTACCTCGCTGAGCCAGCCAAACTGGTGCGTTACCGTATCGGTTTCTGGGTGATGGGTTTCATGCTTGTTTTTATCGCCCTGACTTACGCTTTAAAAAAGGAATACTGGCGAGACATCCATTGACGGCACACTGGTGGGGCAGCTATTGCGCTGCGCTGGTATACAGGATAAATGCTTTGGTTAATCAACTATGAAACTCTACTCTGGACCACTTTGCCTTTACAGTCACGTTTGCCGATTTGTCTTGAGCGAGAAAGAGATTGACTACGAAGTCATTTACTCGACGAATGGGCGCGCAGACCAGGAGGTTGCCGAACTGAATCCTTACGGGGAAACGCCGACATTGGTGGACCGTGATTTAATTCTATACGACAGCATGGTCGTCAGCGAATACCTCGATGAAAAGTTTCCGCACCCACCGCTGCTGCCCAGCGACCCGACTGCCCGGGCCCAGGCCCGGGTAATGGTGACCCGATTACGTCGTGACTGGCTGGATGCGCTACAGTTTTGTATCACTACCGGTACGCGGGTCGACAAGAAGCTGAGTAAAAGTCTGTGGGATGGTTTGATGGCAATGTCGAACCATTTCGGGCAGCAAAAGTATGCGCTTGGCAATGAATTCAGCCTGGTTGATTGCTACCTGGCAGCACTGTTGTGGCGGTTGCCTGTGCTGAAATTAGATCTGCCTCGACAGGCTTCGAAGATTCTTGACTACGGCGGCCGGATGTTTGATAAACCGGGTTTCCAGGCAAGTCTGAGCGAAGCCGAGCGAGAGATTCGCGCCGCTTAAGGCGCACTACTGTTTGCCGGGTCTGATGGGATCTGATGACATTGAGGCGAGTTCAAACCGCCCTTATCTGATACGGGCGATTCGCGACTGGGCTATTGATAATCACCTGACGCCACAACTGCTGGTTAATGCCACGATCAGTGGTGTCGAGGTGCCCAGTGAGTTCGTTGAGAACGGACAGATTGTGCTGAACGTTAGCCCTCATGCAGCGGATAATCTGGACATGGGAAACGACTTTATCTCTTTCTCAGCCCGCTTTCAGGGTGTTTCGCGGTCGGTGATTGTGCCGGTCTCAGCAGTTATCGCGGTATTTGGCCGCGAGAGCCGTCAGGGCATGTCTTTTGAAGATCTGCCCGAGGATATCGAAGCCGACGAGGCGTTGAACGACCCGCCTGCGCGCGGTAAGCCCCACCTTAAACTGGTGGACTAGTGGTTGAAAGATGTTGGGCCAGACCCGATATTGCCTTTAGAACACACTGAGCACCGTTTAATGAGCACAACCCAAATGCGGGGCACTACCATTCTCTCGGTTCGCCGAGGCAATCAGGTGGTGATTGGTGGGGATGGCCAGGTCACACTGGGTGATACCCGGATGAAAGGCAACGCGCGCAAGGTTCGGCGACTGCATGATGATACGGTGATCGCCGGTTTCGCGGGTGGTACTTCGGACGCGTTCACACTGTTTGAACGTTTTGAGGGCAAACTGCAAAAACATCAGGGCAATCTCACTCGCGCTGCGGTTGAGTTATCCAAGGACTGGCGCACAGATCGTATGCTACGCCGGCTGGAGGCCTTGCTTGCAGTTGCCGATGCATCGGTGTCACTGATTCTTTCCGGTACCGGGGATGTCATAGAGCCTGAGGGCGGGATCATGGCGATAGGCTCTGGCGGCGCCTACGCTAAGGCCGCCGCCCAGGCACTGGTTACGGAGACCGATCTTGATGCCCGCCAGATCGTTGAGAAATCACTGAATATTGCCGCTGGTATCTGCATCTACACCAACTGCGAACTTACCATTGAAGAGCTGGAGATTGCATCGAAGTGAGTTGGCGTGAGCCACTCTGGGCTGACTGTG
>Ga0209263_1001850_pt1 | contig 11658 bp, 10 predicted proteins | sample SaaInlV_DNA_100m_FD_184684 | JGI IMG/M metagenome (GOLD analysis project Ga0209263, IMG submission 184684) | Marine microbial communities from expanding oxygen minimum zones in the Saanich Inlet - SI075_LV_DNA_100m (SPAdes) (version 2) | ecosystem: Environmental > Aquatic > Marine > Unclassified... | reverse complement strand
GATTAGACACAAGCATCATCGTTAAGTGGTTACAAGACACTTATCAGTGTGAAGTGGTTACCTTTACGGCCGATATTGGCCAAGGTGAAGAAGTCGAGCCTGCACGCGCTAAAGCTGTTGCTGCTGGCGTTAAAGAAATTTATATTGAAGATTTACGTGAAGAATTTGCACGTGATTTTGTCTTCCCAATGTTTCGTGCCAATGCAATTTACGAAGGCGAGTATTTACTCGGAACTTCTATTGCACGCCCATTAATTTCCAAACGTTTGGTAGAAATTGCTAATGAAGTAGGTGCTGATGCTATCTCACATGGCGCAACCGGCAAAGGTAATGATCAAGTGCGCTTTGAACTAAATGCTTACGCACTCGATGCTGACATCCAAGTGATTGCCCCATGGCGTGAGTGGGAATTATCTTCTCGTGAAAGTCTAATGGCTTATGCAGAAAGCCATGGTATTGAGATTGATTACCAAAAACAAAACAAAAAATCTCCCTATTCAATGGATGCGAATTTATTGCACATTTCATATGAAGGTGATATTTTGGAAGACCCTTGGACAGAGCCTGAAGACGACATGTGGCGCTGGACAGTGTCGCCTGAGGGTGCACCCGATAAAGCCGAAACTATTGAGATTACTTATACTAAAGGCGATATTACCGCCATTGATGGCGAAGTAATGAGCCCTGCAACCGTGATGGAAGTATTAAACCAACGTGCGGGTGCACACGGTATTGGCCGTGATGACATTGTTGAAAACCGTTTTGTCGGCATGAAATCACGTGGTTGTTATGAAACCCCCGCTGGTACCGTTATGCTTAAGGCGCATCGTGCGATGGAAAGCCTTACGCTTGATCGTGCAGCGGCACATCTTAAAGATGAACTTATGCCAAAATACGCCGAGATGATTTATAACGGTTTTTGGTTTGCACCAGAGCGTGAAATGCTACAAGCAGCGATTGATAAAACTCAAGAAACCGTTAATGGCACAGTTCGCCTTAAACTTTATAAAGGCGGCATTACTGTTGTTGGGCGTAAATCTGACGATTCCTTATTCAGTGAAAAAATTGCTACTTTTGAAGATGATGAAGGTGCTTATGATCAAAAAGATGCAGCTGGGTTTATTAAACTTAATGCACTTCGTTTGCGACTCAAGGCTCTAAAGTAAGATAACAAGCCATTCTTAAAATTTCTTAAATTTTTCAAAATACCCACTAAAAATACAATTTAGTGGGTATTTTTATATTAAAAATAGCATTTTAAAGTATAAAAGTGGGTTTTTTATTAAATTATAAAACTTATTTCCATTATTTTATAAATTTTAGACAATAAAAAGCCCGATAAAAATCGGGCTTTTTATGTATGGAGGCCGGAACCAGAATCGAACTGGTCTAGATGGATTTGCAATCCACTGCATAACCGATTTGCTATCCGGCCAAGGTGTGTGCAAATGGCTGTATAAAAAAAGACCTGATAAACAGGTCTTTAAATATGGAGCGGGAAACGAGATTCGAACTCGCGACATTCACGTTGGCAACGTGATGCTCTACCAGCTGAGCTATTCCCGCAATAGATGGCAAATTATAGTGTTTTTTCGCTAAGAGTCAAATGTTTTTACACCTTCTTTTAAATAAATAAATCCTGAGTAGATGGTGAGTAGTGTTGCAACAAGTAGTAAGACAACACCAACCTCAAAACTTGGCAAACCAAAGAAAGGCTGTTGGTAGAGTAAGAACAAAATTGCAAAGACTTGTACAAAAGTTTTAACCTTGCCAACAAAGGATACATTAACCGTTGAGCGCTGACCAATTGTGCCCATCCACTCTCTAAGTGCTGAGACTAAAATTTCACGAGAAATGATAATCAGTGCACAAATGCCAATATACCAATGTGTATCACTAGGGTAGAAATCAACCAACAACACGAGTGCTACAGAAACCATTAATTTATCTGCAACCGGATCTAAAAAAGCACCCAACTGCGAGGTCATGTTGAGTTTTCTAGCTAAGTAACCATCTACATAGTCAGTGGTACTAATAAAAGCATAAACACCAGTCACCCAGAAATTAATTTGCGTAAAAATATTGTCAGGTGCCTTAATATTAATAAATCCATCTGGATTGTAATCAGGTTGAAAGTAATACAACGCAACAAAAATTGGAATCAGTGCAATTCTTGAAAGGGTAATTATATTGGGTAGTGTCATCATGAGAGATATTCTAACAGAGAATAGTAGATTTGTTGACACTTGAAAATGGTGGGCCCGACAAGAGTCGAACTTGTAACCGCTCGGTTCGTAGCCGAGTACTCTATCCAGTTGAGCTACGGGCCCATAAAGCGTGTAATTATCGCCACATTTGACTCAAAGGTCAAGCAAGAATTGGTTTATTTTTGTAGTCGTTCTACCAATTGATCAAGTCTCACCATGCGTGAGCCTTTGATTAGTACAGTGGCATTGGTGTGATGGCCAATGATATGATTGGTTAATTGTTCCAAATCATTAAAATGCATGCCGTCATAATGCTTGGCCAATTCTCCATAGGTGTAAACAGCGTCGAGTGAATCTTTAGCCAGTTGCCCAATTTGTTGATGAAAATCTTTGGCTTCATCGCCAAGTTCTGCCATGGTACCAAGTATGGCTATTTTTTCACCCGTAAAACCCAGCAGTGTATTGATTGCTGCTTTCATTGATTGTGGGCTGGCATTATAAGTGTCATCAATAATAGTTAGTTCACCTTGCTGAATAACATTGAGTCGGCCTTTTTCAGCTTGAGTATTTTCTAGTCCTTGTTTGATGGTGTTAATATCAATACCTAATGCATGTGCACAAGCACTAGCTGCTAAGGCGTTGTCGATATTGTGTTGACCAATCAGTTGTAAGGTAACCGCTACTTTTTGATTAGCAATATTTAAATAAAAACCATTGTTATCAATATGGCTGGCAAAAACATCGCCGTTCTCACCAAAGCTGAGATTGCCGCTAAAGTTGGTATTGGTATTAACGATATTTTGACTGTCGTCGCCATAGATTTCACCCTTGGCTTTAACTAAGTTATCAAACCCGCCAAATTCACCAATGTGTGCATCTAAGGTATTGGTCACCACAGCAACATCAGGCTGTGCGATATTGCGTAAATAGGCAATCTCTCCAACATGATTAGCGCCCATTTCAACCACAGCGTATTGGTGTTGATCTTCTAGTTCTAATAAAGTCATCGGCACACCAAGATGGTTATTGAGATTGCCCTTGGTGGCGAGTGTCGGTGCTTTTAAACTTAATATATTGGCCAACATATTTTTAGTGGTGGTTTTGCCGTTACTGCCGGTAATGGCTATAACGGTTGGCTTAACATTATTCAAATGCCAGTGTGCGATATTAGCCAGTGCTGTTTGTGTATCTTCAACTAACAAGACAGGTAGATTGGTCGAAACAGACTTGCTTGCAATAATTGCCACTGCACCCATTTTTTCAGCTTCATTTAGATAATCATGTGCATCAAAATTATCACCAATCAGTGCGATAAATAAAGCACCATCCATGCGTTGTCTTGTATCGGTACACACACCGGTAAATTCAATACACTCGACTGTGTCAACGCCTAGTGCTGAGGCAATGGACTGTGTATTAGATGACAGCATTTTGTGCAATTTCGATATCACTTAAGACCAATGTCTTGTCTTTGAATTCTTGAGTGGATTCATGGCCTTTTCCGGCAATGAGTAGACACTCATTTTCATTCAAAGTGGTGATGGCAGTTTCAATAGCGAGTTGTCTATCGAGTGTAATATCTAGCTCGAAACTGTCGTCAATGCCGCTGAGAATATCATTAATAATGGCTTGCGGGTCTTCGCTTCGTGGATTGTCATTAGTGAGTACAATGGTGCTGGCTAGATCGCTGGCAATCTTACCCATCTTAGCGCGTTTGTCTTGATCACGGTTGCCACCACAGCCAAAGACAATGCGAATTTGATGATCTGGATAATGGCTTTGCAAAGTGTTAATGGCATTTTCGATGGCATCTGGGGTGTGGGCGTAATCAACCCAAGATAAGGTATTTTTAATACGATGCATACGACCCGCTGGTGGGAATAAGTGATGCAATAGTGGAATGATGCTTGAACGTTCAAAACCAAGTTGTTCGACGCTGTTGAGTGCAGCCAGAACGTTGGATAAGTTAAACCGCCCTAATAAAGGAGACTCAAATACAAAGCCATCAAGTTGGCATAAAAAACCTTGCGTTGTGGCGTTGATTTTTTCAAATTCATCTAGACTGTAGGTAGTTTGTGTGGCGTGTTTAGAGATGGCTAAAAAATCTGTATGTTGATCGTTGTCACGATTAATCACAACACTTTTGAGTGAGTCAAGAGCAAATAGTTTAAGTTTGGTATCTCGATATTCATCCAAACTGTGGTGATAGTCTAAATGGTCTTGCGTGAGATTGGTAAAAATAGCTTGTTTAAAATTAATCCCTGCGACTCTGTTTTGATCCAGCCCGTGAGAAGAAACTTCTAATACTGCCGTGTGAATACCATTTTGATGGTATTGGTGAAGTGCTTTATAGAGCGTTAAAATATCGGGTGTGGTGTTATTAGAAACCACAGCGCTATGGGTGATACCTAAGGTGCCAATTAGACCATTTTTGACCCCGAGCTGATTTAATAATTGTGAGATAAAATAACTCACCGAGGTTTTACCATTGGTGCCAGTGACGCCAATTACTTCCACCTGCACCGCTTGAGGGTAATAAGTACTCGCTAGCACTGGCAAATGTTGCTTGAGATTATCGACACGCACGCTTGGCACGCTACAATCAAAATCTTGTGAATCAATCAATACTGCAACACAGCCGTTTTCAATGGCTTGATCAACATAATCAACACCATGAGAAGACTGCCCTTGTAAAGCAATAAATACATCGCCGGTTTGTATGTTGGCTGCATTCAAACACAGGCCTTGAGTTTCGACATCAATCTTCGTGTCAACAATATCAGTTAGTAGTTCATTCAAATTCATGTGGGTATTATAAAAGGTTTATTGCAAAATAAGACTTAATGGCGTTCCTAGATAGAAATATTTATTGGTATTTGTAACAATAAATATTCTAAAGACTGAACCTATAGCTACTTTTTGATAAAATAATGGCTTTAAGTATATTGAAGGAGCGGAAATGGCTTTAACAAGAAGAGATTTTATTAAAGTATTGGGTGCTGGATCAGCGGCGGGTTTAATCAGTGGTTGTGGTAGTGATGCTTCGGCGAAATTGTCATCACAAGATAACATGTATGAAGTCCCAAAAACCGGTAATGCGCGTATTTTGCACATCACTGACACCCATGGTAATTTATTACCCAACTATTTTCGCGAACCAAATGTTAACTTAGGCTTTGGCTCTACTTTTGGCCAATTACCACATGTTGTTGGCAATAAACTTCTTAAGCAAATTGGCGTTAAGCCAGGCTCGCCTGAAGCTCATGCTTTTACTTATAATAATTTTGAAGAATTAGCTGCTAAATATGGAAAAACCGGCGGCTTTGGTCAAATCAAAACGGTTTTAGATTCATTGCGTGAGAGTGCTGGTGGTGTACAAAATACACTAACCGTTGATGGTGGCGATACTTGGCAAGGCTCTGGCACTTCACTTTGGACGCGTGGCGCAGATATGGTTGAAGCCACTAACATGTTAGGTGTCGACGTAATGGTCGGCCACTGGGAATTCACTTATAAAGAAGCAGAGACTCTTAAAAATATTGGATTTTTTAAAGGTGATTTCTTAGGTCAAAACGTACGCATTATGGAAGATGCGCTAATGGGTGATGACTATTTCACCATGACGGAAAAATACGATGGTAACGGCTTGTTTGATGAAGATGAAGCATTGCCATTTAAGCCATATGTTATTAAAAATGTAGGCGGACACCGTATTGCCGTGATTGGTCAAGCATTCCCAAGAACTTCAAACGCCAACCCGCAGAAATACTTCTTTCCAGACTGGTCTTTTGGTCTGCGTGAAGATGAAATGCAAGAGCTGGTAACGGATATTCGTGAAAATGAAAAGCCAGATGCAGTGATTGTAATATCACACAATGGCATGGATGTTGATATCAAAATGGCTTCACGTGTGGTCGGTATTGATGCATTTTTTGGTGGTCATACGCATGACGGTATGCCTAAGCCTATTGAGGTTAAAAATGCGGGCGGTGTTACAGTGGTTACTAACGCCGGTTGTTCGGGTAAATACATTGGTGTGATGGACCTTAACATTGTTGATCATAAAGTTTCTGGTTATGAGTACAAAATGTTGCCAATTATGACTAATTTGATCAAACCAGATGCAGCAGTTGTCTCGTTTATTGATAAGATGCGTAATACCAAATACGACAAGAATGTGGTTGAAGCACGTAGCAGTGAAATGAGTAATAATCCAGATCGCGTGGGTAAAACTTACGATGAAATTTTGACTGAGAAGTTGTGTACCACCGAGCAAACACTTTATCGCCGTGGTAATTTCATGGGTACTTGGGATCAAGTTTTAGTTAACTCCTTGCGTGAAGAGCACAGTGCAGACTTTGCTATGTCGGCCGGTGTACGTTGGGGAACATCAGTGCCAGCAGGCCATGATGTCACCATGGAGGACTTAATGACGAATACTTCTATGACTTATGGTGAAACCTATGTGAGTGAGCTTAAAGGTGCGCAACTCAAAGACATTTTAGAAGGTATTGCTGAAAATTTATTTGTACAAGATCCGTACTTACAATCAGGTGGCGACATGGTGCGCATGGGTGGCATGGACTACACCATTGATCCTGCTGCAGGTTTGGGCGAACGTATTAGTGACATGAAAGATGATGAAGGTACGCCAATCGACCCTAACAAATCGTACAAAGTATCGGGCTGGGCACAAGTCGGCAGTATTGGTAATGGACGTTTAATGTGGGATGTAGCGGCAGATTATTTGCGTAAGCAAAAACACCTTAACTTGTCTAAGGTAAACCACCCAACCATTAAAGGTGTGAAAGATAACCCAGGTATTGAGAATTACGATGGTGAGTTAATTTAAGTGTTAATAACAAGATAATCAAACCCCGCTAGTCGGGGTTTTTTTTATGATGAAATTATTTCTAACCTTATTATTATTGTTAAGCTCGTTCGTAAAGGCGGATGTGGTTAAGCCTGCGCTAATAGAAATATCAATCTTTACCCCTCAAGGGGGCACTGGAAAGAGTGAGGGTAAAACGCTTGAAGTTGAGATTGATCTAAGTCTTGAAGCGGCAATGACCGGTATTGGTACTCAATACAAAAAAACCACTGATGCGCCAAACTCAGATCGTTATGATGAGCTAAGAGCGCTCGAACCCGATGTATTGCGTAAACGTTTTAAGGGTTTTGAAACTGAATTCTTAAACAGTCTTGAATTGAGTATTAATGGTCAGACCCAGGTATTGACGTTAAGTCATGCAAAAATTGACATTATTGGTTATAAAAAACGACCGAGAAAAACCATTTTGACTTACCAAGTAAAACTCAGTGAATGGCCAAAAACATTGGCTTGGCAATATGGGAGGATCTATGGTGATAGTGCGTTACGTTGGCAAATGTATAAAAAGGATGAATATAATTGGAGTCAATGGCAATGGTTACGCAATGGAAAACCCAGTAGTGTGATTGACATCAACCATCCAGAACCACTCACCACCACCCAGCGTTTTTTGCAATTTACTTCGATTGGATTTGACCATGTGATTCCTAAAGGTTGGGACCATATTTTATTTATTGTGGGCATGGCGCTTTCGTCCTTATTATGGCGACAATTATTATTATTGGTTACTACGTTTACACTAGCACACACGCTGACATTAGGCTTAGCAATGATTGGCGTGGTGGAGGTATCGGCACGTATTGTTGAACCACTGATTGCTTTTTCTATTGTTTATGTGGCGATTGAGAATCTGATGACGCACCAATCCATCAAGCGTAAAAGTATTGTTGTATTTTTATTTGGTCTAATTCATGGTTTGGGTTTTGCCACCATGCTCAAAGAGTTCGAGATGGCACCGGATTCTTTTGTAACCACCCTGATTGGTTTTAACGTGGGCGTAGAGTTGGCACAAATTGTTATTGTCTTAGGTGTGGTCAGTGTACTGTTGACACTACGCAAGCTAAAATTGAATTATCGACAGTTGGCGGTTATTCCTGCTTCAATCGTTATTGCCTTGATTGGAGTTTGGTGGGGCGTAGAAAGATTAATTACTTAAATATAGTTAATCTTTGAGTTGTAGTAATTACAAGTAGTTTTTTCTTGTGCAAGGCAGATTTGTAAAATGTGAGGGCGCGTAGATTTTCTACGTAACTGAATATTTTAAAAATCTAACGCAGTACAAGGAGAAAATACGAAGTAACTTAGATGATTTTGGCTTGCATTAGGGTGTGGGTATTAATAGCCCCTACTACTTGGTTGTTTTCATCAACTACTGGTAGAGAATTTAAATTAAACTCATCCATCATTGCTACTGCTGCCATGGCAGGTTTGTCTGCCAATATTGACTTGCAGTTAGGGGTCATTACCTCGCCAATATTTAAACTTTGAATATCAGTATGGTCTTCCAATACTCGACGCAGATCGCCATCGGTAAAAATACCTAATAGGGTGCTATTGTCAGTAATCAATACCATTCCGAGTTTTTTCTGGCTCATTATTAATAATGCATCAAGTAGTTTGGTATCACCATCTACGGTGGGAATGTCATCACCGGTTTTCATAATATTTTTAACAAACGTTAGTAGTCGTCTACCCAAAGCACCAGACGGATGTGAGCGAGCAAAGTCATCAGGACTAAAACCTTTGTCTGTGAGTAGACTAACTGCTAGTGCATCACCCATAGCTAATGCTACTGTGGTTGATGAAGTGGGTGCTAAGTTATGTGGGCACGCTTCTTTCTCGACACCAACATCCAGGTGCACATCACAAGCCTCACCAATCGAAGAGCTGGCGTTACCAGTCATACCAATAATCGGCACGCCGAGGCGTTGAATAACAGGCACTACCGTCATGATTTCATCTGACTCTCCAGAGTAAGAAATGCAAATAGCCACATCACCTTCGGTAATCATGCCCAAATCGCCATGACCAGCTTCACCCGGATGTACAGCAAAAGCCGGTGTACCCGTTGAAGCAAAGGTTGCTGCAATTTTGTTACCAATATGGCCAGACTTACCCATACCAATTAAAACCACTTTGCCTGTGCAGTTTTGAATTAATTGGCATGCATCAACAAAACTTTGATCAAGTCTATTGGCTAACTGGGTAACAGCTTGCGCCTCAGTGAGGATAACTTCTTTAGCAGATTGTAGTAATGAGTTAGACATGATCTAAATATCTCCATTTGTTTGGTATGCATTTTAAATCAGCTAGGCTAGCCATTGTGGCTGTATAAAGATTCGCCTCGTCTTCGTACACAAGTTGATAGTATCGAATTTTCATCGTCAGCGCTGACCCAAATACGATAGATCCGAGAACAATTAACGAACCCAGTGATAATGTAGACACACCTGTCACCCCTTGTCCGATCGTGCAACCCATACCAAGTACACCACCTATTCCCATTAACAATCCACTGACAATGTGGTTGATTAAATCGCTAATTGAACTAAACCATTCCAAGCGAAATGATTGGTTTAATATAGCATAAAAGAATGAGCCTACTAGTACTCCTAAACCAGCAATTAGTGCAAATGTAATATAGGTTGTATCAAATGTAGAACTCACCAATGCAGAAAAATGTCCAGAAGGCGCGACAAAAGTCAGAGATTGTGCACCCAGGGCATAAGGCTTTGCATCCATCATTTCTGCCTCTTCAAGTAGTTCTTGCCCCATCGGTCCAGAGGATATATACCAAGCAATCGCCACACAAATGCCGATAGTTAAACCTGCTAGGATATTATGCTTATCTTTTCTAAATTTCTCCGTTCTGAATAAGTATAAAAGTGCAGCGATTGAAATAATAAATCCAAGCATTAATTTTGTATTCAGTACATCTGTTTGGATGATATGCGCGGTGATCGCTCCCAGGTCTTGGCTATTGATATCGTATTCTGTTAAATCAACATCTAATACGCTTGTCCATTGTAAAAAGAAAGTGTACATAAAATCGGTAAACATCATTAAGTAAGCACCAAATGCCATCATTGCAAAAATGATGACTGATTTTAGATTTCCAGCACCAATTCTGACCAAAGTTTTATTGCCACAACCTGAGCCAATCGTCATGCCAATACCAAAGATCAATCCTCCAATAAGGTATCTTAGCCAAGCAAAGGTGGGTGTATTGTAGGGCGGACTAGCTGTGTCATTACTTTGGGTTAATGATGAATCAATTAATTCAGTGTAAGTAAGTAATGTGACTAAAAATAATGCAGAAACTGCAGCTAACATCCATGACTTAAATCTAGCAGTAGAGCCCATATTTACCCAATCAGACACAGCGCCCATTGTGCAAAAGTCAGTTTTACTGACGACCCAGCCCATAACAAATGTTGTTGCAAAAATCAACATTAACATGTTTTGATAAAGTTCAAGTTCCATATTCCCCCCTTAGTTAATAAAGAATCAAGCTAATTATAAGATATGTTTCGAATGCTTGCTGATTATAATAAAGCGTTATTCGTAATAAATTTCATTATGTCAACAATCAAAATTTTATTTGTGTGTATGGGTAATATTTGCCGCTCACCAACCGCTGAAGGCGCCTTCAGGTCTCAAGTAGAAAAGCGTAATGTTGAGAATTTATTTGAAATCGATTCTGCTGGCACGCATGCCTACCATATTAATGAGCAACCAGATTCTCGCTCACAATTATCAGCGCGTAAGTTTGGTGTAGATTTATCTGATCAGCGTGGGCGACAGGTGCATGAGTCTGATTTTTATCATTATGATTATATCTTTGCAATGGACGCCTCTAATTTATCAGACCTACAGCTCATTTGCCCAAAGGAACATCAGCACAAACTTTCTTTGATGTTAGATAATATTCCTAAAAATAATGGAAAAAGCGTGCCTGATCCTTATTTTGAAGGACGCTTTGATGACGTCTTTGAGATGTTAAATCGTGCCAGCGGTTTCCTGCTTGAAAGTTTACTGAAAAAAGTCTAAATCTTGTTGACATAGGAGAGCCTTCCACAGTATAATTCACCCCTTTATTGCCCCCGAAAAAACAGTGGGCGATTAATACTTTAAATAATTTAAAAGAATTTCGGAGAAATTGTATTTATGTCAACAGTTAACCAATTGGTACGCAAACCACGTAAGAAAAAGGTTGTTAAAAGTGGTGTACCAGCATTAGACAGCTGCCCACAAAAACGTGGCGTTTGTACTCGTGTATACACAACCACACCTAAAAAACCTAACTCAGCATTACGTAAAGTTGCCCGTGTTAGATTAACCAACGCAGCTGAAGTAACAACTTACATTGGCGGCGAAGGTCACAACTTACAAGAGCACTCAGTGATTTTGATTCGTGGTGGTCGTGTTAAAGATTTACCTGGTGTTCGTTACCATACAGTTCGTGGCGCACTAGATACAGTTGGTGTTGACGGTAGAATGCAAGGTCGTTCTAAGTACGGTACCAAGAAACCTAAGAAATAACAACAATATATAAAATAA
>Ga0209263_1001827_pt1 | contig 11740 bp, 27 predicted proteins | sample SaaInlV_DNA_100m_FD_184684 | JGI IMG/M metagenome (GOLD analysis project Ga0209263, IMG submission 184684) | Marine microbial communities from expanding oxygen minimum zones in the Saanich Inlet - SI075_LV_DNA_100m (SPAdes) (version 2) | ecosystem: Environmental > Aquatic > Marine > Unclassified... | reverse complement strand
TAAAACCAAAATGTCCTAAAGGGCCAAGCTCTATTTATAAAAAACCAAAAAATTTATTTTTAAATTAACGTATTACTAATAAGAAAGAAAATAAGAAAGAAAATAAGAAAGAAAATAAGAAAGAAAATAAGAAAGAAAGGGGGGAGCTAAAAGGGAGGATAATGGTTTGCGGAAATTTCTCCCTAGTATGATAACTATTAACTCGCGGCGGTCCAGGGATGTTTTTCTAGCTACGAGTTATTTTACTTTTTACGCGATTTCTTTTGTTTTTGCGTACAGCTAGTTGTTATCAGCTATAATCTTTTATAATTCTATCGTAGAGACACTTCAAACTACGTTTGGGAGTTTTCTCCAGCCCCTCAAGTTGTTCATATTCGTACTCAAGGGCGCTGGCAATGAGTACTACCATCTGTTTTTTAGTTATAGGAGCCTCCCCAGCTTTGGTCTGGTAAGGCTTCTTTTTATATAAACCCATTTTAGAAAGTTTACCTATTACACTTCTCTTAGACCTATTTAGAGACTTTACTAAAAACTTAACGGATTCCTCGTTATCTTCAGAGTCATAAATTTGTCTTAATTTCTCTTCTTCTGCATTATTATACATCTTTATTTCCAAATAGTTGCAATACATTATCTTCAGAATTAAAATCTAATTCTAGTTGAATAGGCATCTCCCCCATAAGCATATCAAGCTTATCTTCTAAAATATATAATGCTTGATAGTTTTGATTTAACGAAGTATTTCCTAGAGCTATTTGCCCTAGAATATACATTATAAATTGCTGAGTATCTAAAATATCTCTAGCCCTTGATACTTCATTCACCATTAAAAAGTTTTTCCAATAGTAAAAATTAGAGCTTCTCCTGCTTTAGGCTTTTCATTAGTCCCTTCGTTAGATAATTCTTTAGAACTAAATATAGTAGAGATACCAACGTCTAAACTAGAGATGCTAGTTTTATAACCTGCTTCAAAGTATTCACCCTCAAAATCCTTGTCAAACCTGCCATATTTACCATAAAAACCTTTAGATAAATCAACAGTTAAAGCTGTGTAGGTATAGTCCTGTTTATCACCAAACCCATCCCACTGTCCAAACGAATGTTCAAGATTAACTATATTGTATCCCATGTTTAAATTGATTTCCTGATAAGTATCATCAAAATCACCCGTGTAAAAATAACCTGTATAACCTAAACTTGTAGTAAATCCTGAGGAGGTTTCAACAGCATATCCAAAGTATCCATCTACCTCAAGCCCCTCTCCTACGTCAGCCGTCCAAGCCCCTGCGTAGAAGCCCTTATTTGTATAGTCCGCGCCAGCGGACGCAGAGGATTCCTTTTGAAAAACTCCTTTAGTGTAGTATTCGGATGCAAAACTCACATTATAGGAAAGTTCTCCATCTGACATAGCATTTCCAGAAAAACCAGAACCTCCTACTAGTAAAGCTCCAACAATAAATTTATTAACCACTTGCCTTCTCCATTATATATTTCTATTAATATTTGAGATACTCCCTGCCACCGTGCCTAGGTTTTTCTCTAGCCACTTAATTTTTGCAATCCGCATAGGACTAGAATCTGGAGTAGTGCATCCTGCATCAAACTCCTCTATCCATTGAAAGTTCATACCCCTTTCCCAACAAAATTCCATCTCAGAAGTACTCTGAGTACCGCTGTAAGTGGAACATCCCGTTGTTAATGCTATAAGTAGTGCTGCTATTAAATTTTTCATAATATCTCCAAAATCCCTTTTTTATTAATTTATAAGAGATATTATAGCAGACGTACTACTTATATTTATGTGTTTTTGTAATTTTACATACTACATTTGTAACTTTTTATTTCTATTTTACCAGTTATGTAGTACGTTTGCTATTATTAAAATAGCACATGTTAGATTTATTAATACAATTATAGTCCTAACTCCGCAGATTATATTATCCCTGCCCGCAGTTTGTTCATCACTGAAACTTCCTAGTGCATGTTTCCAAATTGTCCAGAATTCGTTCATTTTATCTCACTCTGTATCACTTTTATATCTTCCAGCACTCTATCAGCTATCAAGTTATTCTTTAGTATTATGTTATTTACTAACCTATCATACCTTTGTTTGATATCACAGTCAGAACCTTTCCAATGATTTCTATCACAATAGCAGACTTCATCACGAGAAAAAGGTATGCCTAAAGGATAAGGTTTGCTGCTAATTCTAATCTCCGCTGATTTACATCTATAAATATAAAAAGTCTCATAATGCATAGAATTAGCACTACTTATTATTAATAATAAGCAGGAAGCAAATATAATAATAAGTAGTGCTAATTGTACGCCGGTATTTATAGTTTAATTCCTAGTAATAATAAAATTGCTATTAATAAGCAATTTGTGAAAAAAATTCCTATTGCTAATATAGTATGATACCATATCCATCTTGTTTTATAGGCATTTTCTACCGTAACTTGGTTAGGGTCTATTTCTTCAGAAGCTATTTTGGTCGATTTAGGGTTTTTCTCTTTTAATCGAAGTTTTTTAGGGCCAAAAACTTTTTCTTCCTCCTTCAGATACCAAAAAGCCATTTTCTTAAGCCAATTCATTGCCGCTGTATTTCCTTTTTAGCATCTAATTATTGCTCCCATTTATGCTTGTGACTCTATATTGGACACTAGGATCTTCACACATGAATATGTTTCTAAGTTCTGTAGTCACAGCCAAATCTCTTGTTAAATTATATAAATATTCATCTTTATTTAATATGAAATCTTCTTCAAACTCGCATATCCCATTTGTATACTTTAATTTTATTAGCACTTATTTAATTTTACCTCTGAATTATTATATTATACGTTAACATAAGGATATTGTCAAGAATTATTTTAACAAAAAATCCTATAAATGTGGCCCGTTGGATAACAAGGTGGGCCAAACCTCGGGAAAAGCTATGCCGCTAGGCTTTCTTCTCCATATGCACTATCGTTTGCATTTACGTTTTTGTTTCTTGGCCAGGCCTATGCCCAACTCTTTCACGGACTTCCACATTTGCCCGATTCTCCACATGCCTTTAGTTGCCTGTCGAAACCTTGGCATCCCCATCAAAAGTGTTTTGGCCATCGGGATCAACCCCTCGCTAACTGATCATAATACAGTTACCAAAACACTTATGGTGGAGATGGCGGGAATCGAACCCGCGTCCAAACTTCCTATACATGCTTCATTGAATTCCTTAACACTATGCAGATGTATCTACATGAGCGTGTTTTGTTTCTTGAGTTCTCTGCTCATAAAGCTCTAATATTAATCCTTCTTCATCGCAGTTAAAATCCGTTCTATTAGGTAATAGTATCATTCTTCCATTATAGTTTATATAGTAATCGTAATGGACCGTGCCTTCAGTATTCTTTTCATCTGGCATATATTGAATTTCTACTACTCTATGCCTTTCCCTGACCCATGTAACGTATCCGGGCTTAGCATCTAACATACAATCACTTCTCCTTTAAGTGGTGGGTCTACTTGGACTTGAACCAAGAATCGACTGATTATGAGTCAGCTGCATTAACCAATTATGCTATAGACCCATTTTAAACACTCCCTATTAATTTATATAGATATTATACACTACCAAGCAACAAAAGTCAAGAAATATTTTAGGTGGCTTTTTGACTTTTAGCTCTCTTGCACATCTTCTCATAATTGGCGGTCTGTAAGGGGATCGAACCCTTATATCAGGATAGACAATCCCGCATAATAACCATTATATTAACAGACCTTTTTTGGCTCCCTGTCGTGGTTCGAACCACGGACCTAATGATTAACAGTCACTCGCTCTACCAACTGAGCTAACAATCCATAATTGGAGCGGGTAGTCAGAATTGAACTGACATCAAAAGGAATATTTAGGAAACCTTTTATAATAACCATTATACTATACCCGCTTACTTACTGGGGTGAACTATGGGGATCGAACCCATAACCATCGGACCCACAATCCGAAGCTCTACCAATTGAGCTAAGCACACCCCAGTAAATGCTTTTTGGTAGCGGGGGCAGGATTCGAACCTACGACCTACGGATTATGAGCCCGTCGAACTACCAGACTGTTCTACCCCGCAACAAAAAACTTTTTTATGCAATATGGTAAGTAGAACTCCCGAATTGCATAACATTTTTTCAAATATTTTAGGAAGCGCACCTAACGGGGTCTTCTACGGCATTATGCGTTGGGAACCTTACCTCGCATTACAGGTGCACTTCCTAAAATATAGACTCTATTCCATAGGTTCTAAACTGCAGTTCGTCTTGCATCGCAGTTATAACTGCTGGATAAACCGTGGCCCATTTTTCATTATCTTTCAACACAGCCCTAATGTGGTCCCTGCTCATATCAGATAGTTTAACACGTTTTAAGGGTTGGTCACCGTTAATACCGTATGTTCCCCAAGTTAACGCGTTACGAACCTTATCGTGCCCATCCTCTAAATAAACCGCCAGGTGTTCTTCATCACCATTAGCACTAGATCTAACGTAATCTAGTCCCCCATCTATCATGTAAGTGGCTCCATTCTGATCTCTGTGGGTGATATAGTCATGTCTATTCGTACTTTCAATAACCGTACCATCAGGTGTTCGTATAGCATTGTATACAAGATTCATTTAAGCTGTCCTTCGCGCAATTTCGTTATTAATTTTGTTGAAATCCCTAGGTCTAGTATTCAAGTTCTCCTTTGTTTTTAGCAAGTCTTTCATAGACATAGTTTTAACACAAAGCAGTGAGCTACGACCACCAATTTTTCCTACCTGTGAAGACCGCGTATTTGGGCCATTCCGTACATATACTGTTGATTTAGGCATCTTCCTCTTCCTCTTCCTCTTTTATTAATATAAATGCTTGGCCAAAAATAGTTTGATCAGCCCCCATAGCTTGTGTTCTATTGTGGATACATATTCCACCTTGAGGTTGCCAGCCTAATTCAATAAATTCCCTACAAGAATCATTAAATTTATCTGGGTCATCCCAATAAACAAAATCATATTCCATTATTATCATTTGATTACTACTTATATCTAACCAATTTCTGTTCTATGATTTCACAACTCAAATCCCAAGAATATTCTTCTTTTAAAATATCTTTTTCCTCATGACTCCATGCGTAATCGTATAATATCTCATTAGTGATTAAGTCCTTGATAGATATCACCCATAATGCTCCAGCTTTCTTAGCTTTTACAACTTCTTCAACTTTCATACTTGTTCCTTAAAGTGGTGCTAAAGGAGAGACTCGAACTCTCACATCTTACGATACTGGTATCTAAAACCAGCGCGTCTACCAATTCCGCCACTTTAGCACATATTAAACGCTTTTAAGAGCTTTAACCTTTCTTTTGCCCTCCACATACCAAATAAGCACTCCATAATTATAAATACTATTTTTATGCTCAGTTTCAGCAACAGCTTCAGACGAGCATAAAGTAATGGATTTAAATTGCTTATCATTTCCATCGTTATTTTCCAGTAAAATCAACATTATTTCCTCTTGATATAACACATTTTGAAAAGGGTCTATATTAGCTAACTTTAGGGAAGCTTGCCACTAATAACTCCTACAGTCTAGTAACTATTTAAAGATTTGAAGAATAAAAGCATGTAAACTTCAGCATCTTCAGACTCAATAAATAGCGTCATAGACCCTTATCAAAATGTATCAAAGTGGTACTCCGTGGGAGAATCGAACTCCCGTACTCAGGATGAAAACCTGATATCCTAACCGCTAGATGAACGGAGTAAACTTTAAACTTTATAATTTAACTAACTTCTAATCCTAAAGAATCTGTGAGTCTAACCAAATCAACTTTAGTCATTTTAACTCCAGATACCAACGTGATATCAAAAGCGGCTTCAATAGCAGAAACATATGCTTTCTTGGAGATTACTCCAACTGGAGCAGCTCGTTCTTTAGCAAAGTATTGAATACCCAAGCTCTTAGCCTTAGCAGTTACTGATTTAGCGGATTTACCAATTTCTTTTCCCACCAAAGTAGCAACTTCTAGATCAAAAAATGTCTCTTGTTCAAGACGGGCCACCATGTCTTCTGTGTAATTTGTACTAATCATTTTTCTTCCTTTGATTTATTTAAGTTATTATAACGTACTTTTATCTGTTTGTCAAGATTTTTCTTTTTGCTGTTCTTTTTGTTAGTTACTTTCCAAATTTCTGAGAGAATTATCTCAAACTTTCATCGTAAAGTCAACAACTAAATTTATTGAGCTAAGTAATTTGCTAGACCAACCACGTCCACTTCAGGGACAAATCCTGCTAATATACATAGATACTCTAGGGCAATATTCACTATTTTAGTCTCCTAAGGTTAAAAGTATCAATTTGCCACTCAACATCTTGGAACCACTCTGCAAGCCTATCTCCATCTATATCTAAAGAGATCCCTTTTGACAGGCTTCTACCTTCTCTAACTGGATCTTCTTCCCAGCCACAGTGAAATTCAACCCACATACCGTTGTGACCAGAAGGAAGGCTTCTACTTAAAAAATGCATCTTGTAGCACATAGTTTTCTTTTTAGACATTTCTTCCGTACCTCTCTGAAATAATGTAAGTTCTTTCTTCCGGCATATCGTACTCTAGAGCTACAGAAATACCAGCGAAAAACACGCAACCGCAACAGTCATGTTCATGTGAGCAAAGGTAGTACCTGCTTACTCGCTTACCGACTTCATTCATGTACAACTTTATCTCATCGAAGGAAGCACTAGAAGTTATCCTCCAATAGCTATTTCCGCCATCATAGTTTTCCTCGTCTGCTCTATCTCCTGCAATTCCGTCTTGTAACCACATACCCCAGCTTTTTCCACGCTCTTCTAGAACTTTTACGACGTGATACTGAGAGATTGATAGCTGCTCTACAGCTTCATCCATACTATCTGTTAAATACATACTTTTTCCTGTTTAAGAATATCTTTTTTAAGTTCTTTTTCAATCTCCGCATCAACTTTTACTACCAGTGCAATGGCTTCTTCGTTAGTAAACCCGAGATCTTTAAAAACATTACCTTCGGTAACTTTCCTATCCATTATACTTTTTCCTTTGTTTTTGCGTTAAATACTTTTGTTTTCCCCACTCTTTCAATAAGCCAGGAAACATCCTCGGCGGGTTCTTCCATCAGTAATATAAGAGCAATAGCTTCCTCTGAAGAGAGACCTTCTTCCATCATACCGCTGCAAATCATTAGCAGAATCAATTGGTTATCTGTCATTTTCTTTTGTTCCTATTCTTGTTCTTGTTTGAATATGCGATTATTATACAACTATGGAGAGCAAATGTCAAGAAGTATTTCTTTAGGCAAATTTTCAAAGTAAATATCTTCAAAATAAAAAGCATCAATCTCCCAAGGTTCCTCTCTATAAGATATACAAGTATCAATCTCTTCATCTAGCCAAATACTGTAATTACCTTTTTGTTTAAGCCAGCCGTAATAAAATTGTTCTACATGCCTAAATTCATGGCACACAGTCTTAGCAACAGTATATTTGTTTTCGCTGTTAATGGCTATATTAACGAGTCTTTGTCCCTTACTATTCTTTCTATCTACATAACCATAGAAATTATTGCTGTTAATAGTCAGGAGAGGAAACTTGTCCATAGGTATACCACTTTCTAGCATAAGGTGATAGAATACTCTTTTAGCTATTTTTGCGTTCTTCCTCTTCATGTTTAAGAATCTTCCATTGTAATGTTTTAATAAGCTCTTTTTGATGTTCAATTTGAGCTTTCTGCTTTGAAATGGCCCGTTCATAAATACTACAAGCCTGTCTAATTAAGTTATCTCTACCCTCTTCATTTTCGCCCATTTCTATACTTTCCAATTAATTTATGAACATATTATCCCATAATTTTATAAATTTGTCAAGATATATCGTATTTACTATATTTACCTGATTAATCGTAAATAAACGGATAAATTATTAAGCGGGGCAGGTTGAGGCAGAAAAGTCAAGAATTATTTTCCCGATTCTGGGGATTTTAAAAAAAGGGGTCGATTTTTCCGGTTGAGCGGGAATATTGCATGTTAAGACTAACTCTGAACCCTGCTGGGCGGGAATGGTCCAAATTTTATCCAAATTTTATCCAAATTTTAATATTAAGTAAAAATAAGACGCAATATATCCTTTTATCTCTAGCAATCTAAAAATAACTGTTGACATCCCCGCTCAAGCTTGCTATAATACCAGGGTGGGGAGGGGTTAAGCCTTTATACGATATGTTTCTGTAATCGACATGTAGCAAATATATATCATTTATTTACTACTTGGTTGGGCGCAAAAGCGCCGCGCTCTAATTCCCCCAATCTAAAAATAACTGTTGACATCCCCGCTCAAGCTTGCTATAATACCAGGGTGGGGAGGGGTTAAGCCTTTATACGATATGTTTCTGTAATCGACATGTCAAAACTATATGTCGACGTTTTGCTGATTTATCGACATGTAGCAAATATATATCATTTATTTACTACTTGGTTGGGCGCTAAAGCGCAAAATATATCATTTATTTACTACTTACCCCTTGGCGCAGGAGCAAATATATATCATTTATTTACTACTGCGCTGGGCGCTGAGCAAGTATATATTATTTTTTTTATCTATATAAATCAAGGGCTTACAGACCTCAAATTTCAAGAAACCGGAAAAGAGTTCTTGACAAGCATGCAAAAACGGGCCCCCATTCTAAGTGCTTGATTTATAAGGACTTTTGGCTTTTAAAAGCTAATTTCTAGTTTAAAAGCCTTTAAAATCAAGCACTTAGAATGGGCCCCCGCCGTAAGTGCTTGATTTATAAGGACTTTTTGGTTGTCAAGCCTTTTTTGCTCGAAACAGCGTCCCCCTTAGTAAATTGGTTAGTTCCTAGTTTATTCTTAACGCATTTAATCTTAGTTTCAGTCAGGGTTAATGCGAATAGTACGATAATTAAAATACCGCAAACAATTAAGTCCATCTTATTATTTCCCCTTAGTAAATTGGTTAGGGGGCTCGCGCCCCTTAGTAAATTGGTTAGGGGGCTCGCGCCCCTTAGTAAATTGGTTAACTCAGCCAGTAAATAATCAACAAAGTAGATTGCATAAAAACGCCAATGCTATTGCTTACTATATACATAAAATCTTTCTGGGCAATCGCCCTGACAAGATATAAAAATAATCCGGTCCACATCATAAGCACCATATCCAATGGTGGCAAATTAACATCATCGAACATAATAGCGCGAATTGTTACGGGCATAGTAGCAGAATGAATAATCATCATTCCGAGCCAGCCAGACCACATACAAATTTTATTAAGCATTTACAATCCTCCACGGTTGCGCGTTTATAACGCCATAAGGTATTTTAGATTTAGCAGAAAAACATTTTGCTAAAATTTCAGTTTCAATTAAAGCATCGCTTAAGGCGGTATGATCTTCTTCAAAATAAGGGTTGCCAGTCAAAAATCTATAGGCAGCTTGAGCGTTAGTCTGAATATTTCCAGCTTGAGATACCCAGCCTTTTTGAATAGCTAATTTTTTATATCTAACGCTATTTAAAAATGTCTCACAAGAAAATTGCCATAAATCCAACATCTTAATTGGTTTAGTCAAAATTTGACCCGTACCAAGATGTTTGCTAGTAATTCCCAATGCTTTTTTGTCAAAGCCTAGATTATAAGCCGCCACAATATTGACATTATATGTATCTATTTGATCCCGTAGAATTGAAATAATCTCAAGCCAGGGGACTAATCGGATTTTTTGACCGTCTAACATTTCTGCATAATCAGTGAAAACTTTTTTAGCAAAATATGCTTTTGTCATACGAGCACCATCGGTGAAAACTTCCTTTACCAATGCATGATATTGCGAAACAATAGCACCTTTTTTGTCGGCAATAGTCCAGCCTATATCATAAATTGGATCATTAAGACCACATGTTTCTGTGTCTAAAGTGATAATCATGTTTTTTCTTGTAATCATTTTTTATACCTTTATTAAAAATTGGTGGGGATTTTCACCCCACCGTTTAGTTTAGCTCAATTCGCTAACTTGAGAAAAACCACTTTCTAAAGCCGCCCTAACACGAACCAAATCCGCTTTGCTGGACTTGACTAGTGATTCAGCATTAATATTCAAAAGTGTTTCAATATCTTTGACGATATCGGCTTTCTTTTCAACATCCGCTCCACCTTTTGTAACATAGGGAGCTTTAACAATGTAGAGCTTTTCAGCTTCGGGATTGTCTTTGAGAATCTTAGCTTCCATAGATTTAATTTTAGCTATAACAGAACCGCGAGCTTTACCGAATAAATCGGCGAATTCTTGGGCTTTATCAGCATTAAATGGTACAGCTTCCATTAATTGAGTTTCCATTTCTGGAGTGTAATTTTTTGTAGCAGGTTTCATAATCATAGTTCTCTTAGTTAATGTAGATGTGCATTGTAGCACGTATTTTAGTAAATTTCCAATCATTTCTTAAATATTTTATTTTCTTTTCCTACCTTATATAATGCATGTCTCGTGCCAACTTTTTCCGATATTCTGTAAGTCCTTGATTTCAAAGGATAAAATAAATAAATCCATTGTTTCTCACCCGCTTCTCCATTATGTTTTCAGTATTTAAGGGCAAAAAGGTGACGCTCTACGTCACATTGTGACCTAATGCGCGTCACAATGTGACCATTTTTGTCACTCCTGTATATATGTACAGTAGTGGCAAAGTGATATCACCGCTAACCATTTCACAGAGGGGCGCTGTTTCAAGCAAAAAAGGCTTGACAACCAAAAAGTCCTTATAAATCAAGGACTTACGGCGGGGCCCCGCTCTAAGTGCTTGATTTATAAGGAGTTTCTTGTGTTAATAGCCTGCCTAGACTTTCTGGTTATAAGCATATAACCAAACGGTATTGGATATTCTAGTAAATTTTTGATACAATGCTTGCATAAACAATAAGGAAATAAAGAAATGAAAATAGCAGTAGCAGGAAAATTGACTAGGGCAGATGCCTTTAAGAATCTAAGAACAATGGGGTATCCTATTATATCTCGCTGGATTGATATACAGGCTAACGATGCGATTGTTGAGGATAAGGCAGCATTGTGGGATATTTGCCTAAAGGATGCTTCGGCTTGTGATATTTTCTTTCTGTATCTTGGCGACCATGATAAGCCGCATTTTGGAACCATGTTAGAAATGGGCCACGCTATGGCAGCGGGTGCAGTTGTATATGTTATTAACAGCTGCGATTGTTATGAAGAATCCCCTTCTAGCAGAAAAGAGGCGTTATGTCACGATAGGGTTCACAGAATCACATCGAACCAGCATATCAATTCAGAAGATGGAATGTTTCAAGCAATGGAACATTACAATAGAAAATACAATAATCAAGAGGTTTATTCATGTTACCCCATTTTAACATGAATATATTTCGCTTGCTTGTTGGGCGTTTTTATGCGATAATATGCACATATTAAATAAGGAAATAAAGAAAATGACAAATAAATATATCGAACTGGTTAAGGGATTTATGTCAGGTGAAGAAGTTAGTGTAGAAGCACTAAATGCAAATGTTGATGCTGCAAATGTTGATGCTGATGCTGCTGCTGCTGCTGCTCATTATGCTGCTGCTGCTGCTCTTTATGCTGCTGCTGAGGGTTGTGCTGATGCTGCTGCTGAGGGTTGTGCTGCTGCTGCTGCTGCTTCTTCTGCTGCT
>Ga0209263_1001817_pt1 | contig 11783 bp, 9 predicted proteins | sample SaaInlV_DNA_100m_FD_184684 | JGI IMG/M metagenome (GOLD analysis project Ga0209263, IMG submission 184684) | Marine microbial communities from expanding oxygen minimum zones in the Saanich Inlet - SI075_LV_DNA_100m (SPAdes) (version 2) | ecosystem: Environmental > Aquatic > Marine > Unclassified ... | reverse complement strand
CATTCGGGAAAATCCACTTCAATGGATATTCGCAATAGTTTCTATCCTTGTAATCATTTCAGTGGCTTCTATCGCTTCACGAACTTCTATTGATTATGGTGAAGGGGCATTTGATGAAGAAGAGTCCGACTGGGAAGATGACGAAGACGACTACGATGAAGAAGATGATGATGAAGAAGATGATGATGAAGAATATACTGAGTGATCAGTTCATTTGATTCAACGCTTGCTGCATTGACAATTCGCCAGTTGCTACCTTTGCGGCCAATTCTTTGGAAATGGTCATAGCACCTATGCTTTGGATTCTACTTTGTTTTTGTATATATCTGATCTCGCCATCATTAGGATTCAGTGTTCTTTGTTGCCATACACGCTTACCACGCAATAATCCAATTCTAATGGCAGAAGTAGAATGATTATGCCGTAAGAGGCCATGTGATGTTTTTGCTTCATTTACCTCTTCAATATTCCATTGTTTTTCTAAGCATTTATTGATGATTCGGTCACGCGATAATGGGGCTCCGTCACCGATTCTAATTATCATATTCTTGAATTCAATTGCATCTGAGAAAGACAAAATATGTTCAACGACAAAATCAATGTGTTCAAGTTGTGCAACGCCCATCAATACACCATCGGCCAACCATGCTAATCCAGGGCGAGGACCAGGGTCAATGCCAACTGATAATTCTTCTATTACCGATAATCCATTTCTCAATAGAATTGCTTGTGTTACTGCTGTTTCGCAAGTATCGATATTACAAGCAATACCACGCCCCTCTCCAATTGCATTCTCTACTTCTACCTCACTACCAAACCAAATTGTATCTTTGGTCGGCAAAGGTTGGTTGGGTTCAAGTTGAATAAATTGAATACCTTTTTGCCGTAAGGTTTCCATTAATCGATAAGCCAATTTGAAATCGGCGCACCTAATAACGACCTTTGCCACATACAATGCTTGTAATAGGAAGGACTCAAAGGTATTGATTAGTGGTTTTCTAACAAAATCAGCGAAATGGACGCAGTAATAGCAATTCGATGCGAAGTTATCAATAACGATTGACAATGTTGTCAAGGTGTGGCGAGTCAGTACGAACGGGAATTGCGCCAAGTCCTTGCAGGAGTTGACAAAGGGGTTGAAGCTGTAATTCGTTCCTGCACTGAAGAAGAAAAAGAGAAAATGAGATTGGTCTCTTCACGTCCATTTTTGGTTGTTAGAGCCGCAGGTTCTGGCATGGAAGGTACAGGCGACTTACTGGCACTTCGAGGAGATATTTGCTTTCCGATTGAAGTAAAATCTACAAAAGCGAGCAAACTCTATCTTTCTGGGCGAACGATGGATCAATATTTAGCAATGGTAAATGAAGGTCAACGATGTAATTTAATGCCATTATATGCTCATAGAAGAAAAGGAATAAGGGGGGACTCTTGGATGATATTTAGGGTAGAAACTGATAATTTGAAGGGCAGATTAAGACAATTGGCAAAATCAATACCGCCATTTCCACGCAATAGAAATGGTACACCTTATCTCAATTGGGAGGAAGGACTTCCACTTCACAAGTTCATTTCATTAGTTTGTTCAAATGCTGCTGAACAAAGTCAAACACTTCACCGTTTGGAAGTTAGGGCGATTAGAAAAAATACGATGAAAGAATTGGATTTTTCAACAATACTTGAAGAACAACTAGAGCCATCCAATGATATAAAAAATCAAACAGATATTCTTTCAGAATTAGCACGACGTCGTAGTCGCTGATTAGAAATATGGAATTATCATTATGAACATTAGAATGCTAAAGAATACCAGTGAAGACAACGAAGAGGCTTTGCGGGCAAGGTTGTCAACTTTAAGCGCATGAATATCCCATAATTTCAATTTATTACCAACCGTTTTCACACCTGAAATGCTTCCATGAATCAGATCTCTAAACATGTGCCCTCCATCAAATGGGATCATCGGAATTAGGTTAGTAAATCCTAATAGAATGTTAACCCACATTAGCCAGAAGAATAAATTAGCCAAGAAAATTATTCCATCAATGCCGATAATTGAAGCGACAGTATCATCGTTTGCTTGCAGTAATGATTCTTCAAAGGGATGTATTGCTACGCCATTCATTTGGAAGGGTGTTAACATTATTGTCAGTGAATGAATCGGCACAGAAATAGTCGTTTCTAAGGTATTTCCTTGCCAGCGTGGAGAAAAAGGGCCAGCCAATCTATCAATTCCAGCTGTCCCTTCATCCATCCCTACAATACCCATAAATGGGTCGCCAACTTCAATTCCAATACTTGCAAGACTTTCATTATCCCATCCCAGTTCAGAATAATATTGGTGTTTGTCAGATAAAGTCACCGTTATTGTTTCTCTAAGCCCATTCTCTCTGTAAACTACGATATCGATTCTATCTCCTGAAGAATAGTTTTCAAGTGTATCACGGAATCCATCCACTCCGATTATCTCTTTGCCATCTATTGAAACCAAAGTGTCCCATGGTTGCAGGCCTCCTAAATCAGCACCGGAATCTTTGACAATTCCTTGAACGTGAATATGTTCATTTGTGGCTACTACTTGAGATGCCAACATGCCCATTAGCATCATTAAAATGAATGCTGCAAAAAGATTGGTAGCAGGCCCGGCAGCAAACATCCGCAGTCTTTCTCGTCTTGGTGCGCGTAATAATTCTTGATGTTGCGGCTCTGCAAATGCGCCGAGTGGAAGTGGCCCTAGCATTAGAAGTCCAAAGGAACGAATTCTCATTCCATGCGCTCTTGCGATTAATCCATGGCCAAATTCATGAATCACTAAAGAAACGACGAATGCTATTATCCCCCAGCCCAATGGAATGATTGGATTTAATCCTGGAATTGCAACCATTTCACTAACACTTGGGGGGTCCAATGTAGGCGGTGATAGCAATGCTCCGATGAATGATAATACTACGACCAATGTCACAACAAATAGTGAAAGACTGCATAGCCAAAGCGAAACCTCACCGTAAGCTCTCCAAAATTTTCGAGGTTTAGCAATTTTTTCTAATAGATTCAATCCATGCTTACCCCTAATCATCATTATGACTTTGAAAACTCTTGAAGAATTCCAACGGTCTAATGCACCGCTTTTCTCCCAAGTCTTGAGTATTATGGCCCATGTGATAATGGCAATCCATACAAAAGCCCAATCGGCTTCTATTACCATGAAGTCGCCGACATCCATAGACTTGCCAAATGCTCTTCCTCCTTCAATGCTCACACCAAATTCACTGAATAACTCTCTAAACTTGAATGGAACAAAGTGGGAAAGTTCATGTGCACTCGCCTTGAGCAATAGATGATGGTATCATTCAAGGCTCCAATTGAAGCATGGTGTGAGGAGCATTGGGGTCAAACGCCCGAAGAAATTTCAGAGTGGGTTGCCGATGATGAAATATCTCAAGTTTTCATTAGATTGACACATGGAGTATTAATCGTTGATTTTACAATAAATGAAGATGGTGAGTTGACTTGCCAAGAGCATTTACACATTCCACTCGATCGCTGGAATCCCGGTTCAATCCAAGTGCACAGAACTCAAGAGGGCCTAGTTAGATTTAGACATCGCCAATCTGAAATATTGCTATCAGCAAGACTTAGGGCACCTGAATGGGGGAAGGCATTACTTGAGGAATGGTTGATGTCACAACGTGGAGAAGCATCGCGTCCCAAAGAAAAATCTGCAAGAATTGCAGCAATAAAAAGAAGTAAACTTAGTATTGAAAGGAATCTCAAATCAGCATCACTAGAATCAAGTATAACTGATTTAGAATTAGCCAAGATTAGAATTTCTTCCGCAGAAAGGAATATGGAAGGGCGCAATAAGGCTTGATGATTAACTTAGTTTTACCTTGTAACGGTCTCTTCCATTTGCATACAATGTGATTGTTCCATTTGAAGAAACACATATTGCGATACATTCTGCTAATTGTGAAATAGACCTTGCAGCAAGGTGCCTACCTCCTTCACCAGATTTTGGTACAATGCCTGCAGGAACTTGGATATATCTTCCAGCATCACTAGCAATTCCTTCACGATTGAATAGAATCGCACCATCAAGCCATGCGAATTCGGCCATTGATTCATGGTTTGCATCATCAGCAATATCTCTTTTTTCTGTGGGATGGCCCTTGAATGGATTTAGAACTAATGCGGTAGAGTATTTTCTTAGCGCAGGCAATGGACCGATTGCAAATAGTGCTCCAATAAAGTGTCCTTCTCGCCCCCTACTGCCAATATGCCTTGCAAGCTCCATCACTTTGGTCAGTATTTCTAAATCAATACTAAATTCTTGAGAAAGTGTAGCCAATCTATTGGCACTGAGCATCGTAGTATCGATTACAATAACTCCTTCAACAGGTTCGGCCAAAACTACTAGCATCCTTTCTCCTCTTGAGATACGTCCTTCACCCATTGCTTGCAATATCAAATCATGAACATGGTTCAAGACTCCTAGTCCTTGAGCCGAAAGGTTTTCTTCCATTTTTGTGGTTTCAATTCCAGCCTCTGTTAGCGAGTCATTTACTCGGGCTTGACTTGTTAATACCGTAAGTGGCAAATCTTTAGGCAATATTTCAACAACACTTTTTGCTTTTCGTGCACTTGCTGTTAACATCATTACAGCATCAAAACTTCGCCTATCTCCTTCAAGGGTACTTTTGACCAACGAAGGAAGGTCTACCATATACAACCCTCATTCACTGGTTGTATCAATTCCTGGCATCTGGTCTTCGCCTTCTCGATATACAGTTCTCAAATTACTGATAAAATTCTTTTCTTTTACAACTAGAGTAAATTCATTGAAACCAGGGTCTTCTTCTCCATCTAATGCATTTAGCAACATTTCAAGCGTTTTACGAGCTCCTTCTCTATGCGGGTATGAGAATATGCCCATTGAAACAGGAGGCGAAACAATTGATTTAATGTCCTTCATTTCCTTTAGTGTCACAAATAGGTTGACATAAGTCTCAGGAAGAAGTTCTCTTCTCGCATCATCTTGATTTGGTCTACGACAATCAGGTCCAACAACATGGAGAATATATTTGAAATTATCAGAGAGATTGTAAGGTTGTGAAACAATATTCTGTGTGACAACACAAGGAGGTTCGTTTGTTTTTCTCTTTTCTAAACAGATCTCTCTAGTGAAATCTGTTAATTCCTGCCCAGCCCTTGCATGGATTAGGGCATCCATCCCCTCACGACCAGATAGGCGATTATTTGCAGGAGTGATTAGTGCATCAGCAGTGTAGTTCCACACTTCACCGCCTACAACCTTGAGAACTCCCCATTTGCAGGTTCTTGCCATGTATAGTTCTGCCATCAGTTCAAGCAGGAGGGGCCACCCTACATATTAAGTTCGCCAATTTTTGTTATAAACTCTCTAAAATCGTCGTTTTTAACATAGCAAAAATGAGCCGAGAGCCTATTTTTTTTGTAAGGCTCCCCGATAGGGCTAAACCATACTCGGTTACCCAACAAATGTGAGTCTAATTCGCAGTGCCATCTTCTTCGCAATCATTATGATTGCGAATTCAGTACTGGTTCCGATTTTGGATAATGCTGTTGAGGAACAAATTGAAGTTGGTGATGAGGAAAACATCTGGACTCTAAAGCAAGCCTTCGATGGCTTTCATGCCAGTACAAATGATGATATTTGGAATCAAACACCATGGCAAAATATTGCAATACCATCAGGTTTTGACTTACTTACAGTAATTGATTACTCCGATGTTGGCGTATTGATTAACAATAATTCTGAAGCCAGTAGAACAATTGGTTGGGCATTTGTAAATGCAAGAAATATTTCGATGGATAGAGTCTTCATTTTCAATGATAGTGGAACTCCTACTGGTGAGACGATAAATCGTGAACAATTTGAAACATATTTCATGCAACCATTTTTTGAAATGTTGAATAATAGGTCTTTGGGAAATTCACTAAATTACTTAGTTACGACAAAAGGAATACCTCTTCGAGTTAATGGAGGAAGCGACAAAGCGAGTTTTGACCAAGAATTTAGTTTACTAGGGGGTCAATACAATTCCAGCATTGGCGCCAATTGGTGGGTTTCTCACGAATATGGGCCACTGGCAGGTAAAGAAATGGAGGTCTTCACTAGGCAGGAATATGGTTTCTATCTAGTGACTAGATTGACAGGCTATACAGTTGATACTGCGCTTGGGCTAATAGAAAAAGCCAACAATTCACTTGGACAACGAGGAACATATGTTTTGGATTTGGCTACTAATCGTAATAATTCTGGATACAAATTTTGGAATGATGACTTATACACTGCTAATACAACTTTGAATGGAAGTTTAGGACTACCCGTAATCTTTGATGAAGAAACAGAATTCATTACCAATATTAGTAATGTAATGGGTTATGCTTCGTGGGGTAGTAACGATGGTAATTGGAATACTAATAGATTGCCAAATTCTGGCTTTGATACTGAAGATTTATCATATCAAAGTGGTGCCAAACATTGGCAATATGATTTACCCTCATTAGCCAATGGGGAGGGTTTTGATTGGGAGCGTACAACTGCAACGCAACGAAACGGCGATGCTTCCATCGAAGGAGAAATTACACCCGATTGCCAAGGAATCGATGGAGAATCTACATCTGGAATCTTGGGCGAATATTTTGATAATGACGGTATTTCATTCAATACAAGTTTAATGCCCGATTTAACAGGTAGGGTTGCTGATGCGGAAAGAATTGAGACAACAATAGATTGGTCTAGTCGTGCTGCGGCATGGCCAGGTTTAGATGATCGTTTCAAATTTGACTGGTCAGCAAGATATACAGCATCCATTAATATTCCCGAAACAGGCGATTGGACTTTCTATGTCAATAGTGATGATGGTTCTGAACTTTGGATAGATCACGTTAGCATTGTACAAAATTATGGAGTCCATGCAATGAGAGAAATTTCTTCTAATTTAACTTTGAATGCTGGAAACCACGATTTGAGATTAGAATTATTTGAGGGGGGGGGAGTTCATGGATTAAAATTAAGTTGGCAAGGGCCAAATCAAAGCAAATCAATTATCCCAGCATCAGCATTTACTCTTTCATCATCTCAACTGCCGCAAACTGATAATCTAATCCATCGGTGGGATTTCGAAGAAGGTTCAGGTTCAATTGCCAATGATTCAGTTGGTGGTGCTGATTTTACATTAACTGGGATGGATGCTTCTAATTGGATGAATTGTGCCGATGGTAACTGTCTTCGATTTGATGGAATTAATGATTTAGCCAAGGTAGATATTATCGATTGGTCGGGCAATTTTACAGTTTCTCAATTTGTAATGACCAATACTACTAATCAATCCACATATGCATCTACTTTTGCGATTGGTGATGCTGCAGGTTCAAATCTTACTTTCCAGCATATGGTCAATAGTGGTAATTGGAAATTGCACAATAACCAAACAACCGATTTCTCAGAAATTCAACTCAACAGGTGGTCACACCTAGCGACAGTATTTGACAATGGTACAATTCGTCAATATTTTGATGGTAATTTAGTTGCAACTAATACGATGCCTTCAGGTTCCTTCAACAATTTTGATGTTTACAAAATTGGTGCCAATCGGGCCGGTAGTTCATTTTTCAATGGATTCATTGACTCAGTTTCGATTTGGGATGCCGCATTAACTGGTGCTGAAGTATTGAGTTTATCACATGAAATATTTCAAAATTGTCAGATTTATTCTGGCGTAGGTGTAGAAACAACAACAGTATGGTCTAACATGACAATGCCGCAAAATCATACCGGGCACGCTTGGATTTTGTATTCCTATGCAATGTTAGAAGGAAGGGTTGCAGGCAAATTCAACTTAGTAGCAGAAGCATACGATAATAATGGCAATTTACTGTCGGTCAATCACAGTTCAGATAAACAAATTACTAGTTCTTGGAGTAGTAGAACGATGAGGTTTAGGCCGCATCTAAATGCAACAACGTTTAGAATTGGTTTGGAACTTACTCCGCAAGGTGCTACCATTGAGGGGTCGTATTATTTTGATACAATGAATCTAAGGGCAATTAGGCCACACATGCAATGGGTTGATGGTTCAATTGCTGAAACTGCGGTATCAACTGGTGGCCGTTCATTCAATTGGGATACAGGTTATGGGCAATCGCTTGTTGCTGATTTGTTAGAAGATGGAGTAAGCGGAGTCAAAGGCTATGTTTACGAACCATACCTCTCTGCAGTTGGGTATCCTTCAGTATTGTTACCATCTTATGCAATGGGCTACAATCTTGCAGAATCCCATGCAGCTTCCAACCGGTTGACCAGTTGGATGGGCGTTGTTGTCGGAGATCCAAAGATGGCTGCTTATGCCGATATTTTTCACGATGTGTCAATATTAGATGCTCGTCAATTAACCAATGCTAGCCTAAATGAATCGACAACGATTCAAATTGCTATTGAGAATAGGGGTATGTCTGAAGCGAATGGAACATTAACGATTCAAGATGTTCAAGGCAATAAGATACTTTCAACTTACAATCTCTCAATGCCTAAAGGAGATGTAGCAGGTTCACGAATATTACTTAATTTGACTTATTATCCTGAAAATACAGGTTGGACCGATATAAGAATCATTTACCAAAATAGCAGTTCTGCTCATCCAGAGAGGAATATCCAAAACAATTTGAAACAATTACGCATTTGGGTAAATGAGGCACCTGTAATCAATTCGATAATGTGTGATTCTACGATATATTCACGCGGTGACAATTTTATCTGTACAGTCACTGCATCTGATGATATTAATGTTACTTCTGTTACGATCAAATGGTTGGTATTGGGGGAAGGAATAACTCAAGAAAATGGTAATTGGGTTTCTCAAAGCACAGGCAGAGTTGACCAAAGTAGGTGGCAAACATCAATCATGATTCCAACAACTTCCAATTTAGGATACTTAGCATTACAAGCAATCGCAGAAGACGATAGCAACCAAATCAGTTTATTGACAGAGTTTAATGTAAGTCAAATCACTAATGCTAGTGCAATGTGGTTCGGGCCACATGTGAGTGGTGTGGATGATGCACAATGGGTTGGGGCGACCTCATTGCCAGCACATCCGGTACAAGGCATCTATCGCGGAGAAAATGTACCTTTGCGAAGTTGTGTATTGGATGCAGATTTATTCATCGATTCTGAAACTCCATCAATTCTTGTTTCAAGAGGCAATGTGACAAACCTCACATATGTCGCTCAAAATGATTCTAATCATCATTGTTTTGTTGGAAATTATTCATTAGAGGTCGGACAACCATTAACGGATTTAACATTTGAACTGTATTCAGCAGATGGTTTACTATTGAATAGTCGTCAAATTGAAGTTGCAGATAGAGTTCCAGAAGTGGAAATATCGGTTGTTGATTCTGAAGGGATTAATCTGAACAGAGTGCTTGGAGGTGGTAATGAGTTAGTCAAGATTGTAATGACCGACATAGATGACCCATTGTCGCCAATTATTGGAGATTTATACATCACTTGGCCCGGTGCTGAAAAACTAACTTATCCTATTGATATCTTGGCAGGAAGCAACACAATGCTTGTGGAATTACCAGTTGTCGAGGTCTCTTTGGAATCTGGCAACTTATTGATTGATGCTCAGATAACTGGGAAGCATGGTGCAAGTCAAAGCAAACAATTTGAGATACCTTTGATTTTGACATTGCCTGAAATCGTTGATTATTCGATTTGTAATTTGCAGGGGCCAATTGATGAATTGATGTTTGGCAAAACAGCAACTCTTACTCTTGTAATAGATAGTGAGAGGCCAATAGAATCTGTTACAGCATCACTATATCAAGAGAATTGGGTTGTTTCTGCACCAGAGGTTGAACAGCCTGTTTGGGCACAACCGAATGACGATTGCCTCAATACAAGCCTTGAAGGCGAAATCAAATATTTTAGAATCAAACTAGATTCATCATTTACTGACGACGGAGGAACATTATCATTTAATGTAAAAAATATTGATGGCTTAACTAGTTCTGGCCAAATTCCTCTTCGCTTTATTCACGCACCGCCGATGGTAATTCTTGTAGGTGATTCTGAGGTTGCTGCTGGAGAAGACCTTGCGATCAAAGGTTTTGTCAACGATGCAGATGGATTATCGGACGTGACATGTTTCTATTATGTGGTAAATGGTAACCAAAGTTTGGCTAGCATCCAATCCTTATTTTTGGGTTATCCATTGGATGACTATGATGACGAGTTACTTTATCCAGTACCGATTGGATTGGCGAATCAATCACTCAATGTGTCATATTCCTGTGCAGATTCAAATAATGGATTTGATAATATTACAATAGAAGTCAATATTTTACCTCCATTGCCTTGTAGCAATTGTAGTGACGGAATACAACCGAATCTAAATCAAAGCACTTCGGGAAAACAACAAATCTCGCCATATTTGATAATAGTAATTGTAATTGTTTCTATTATTGTATCACTCTTATATTTCTCACATAAGAATAAATCAGAGGAAGAAGAAATTGATTGGGCTTCATTAAACCAAGATCAGCAATCTGAGAAATTAGTAATAGAGATTCCAGATTCACAAGTAGAAGAGTTATTTGAAACCCCAGAAGAAGAAGAATTATTGCAACGATTGCAAGATTTGGGCCTTGAATTACCGGAAGGCTGGACCTTAGAAACATATTCTGAGTGGCTAAAGGGGCCATTGCCGGAAGGCTGGGCTGAAGAGCAATGGCGTCAATTTAGTAGCGATACATTAGCAATTATTGAGAGCCAACAACTATTTTGATACATCATTCTCAATAGAAGTCTTCATGTCCTTCCTTCTGTTGGTCCGGCATGAGTCAAATGGCAGTCGGATATGTTCTCATTAATGTCGCACCGGGTAAAGAGCATCTAGCATACCTAGCAGTAAAGGATTTACAATATGTTGTTGATGCAACTTTGTTGTTCGGAGATCATGATTTAATAATCAAGTTAGAAGCCGATAGTTTGGCAATCATTGCTAAAGCGGTCGTCGAAACAATTCGTCAAGTGCCAGGTGTTACTGATACCAAGACATTAGCTGGCGCTGAATTGTGAAATTGTTATTTTTTCTTTATTCAAAAATAGCGTGGCAGAAATCAGTTTTTGTCTTAGACATTTTTTCATTTTCATTACCGTTGTACTGCGGCTATACCGCTTCAAAACCACTCTTGGAAAGGGGTACTGCGGGCCCTATATGGTGCAGTAAGCCGTTTAGACGGCAAAAGGTTTATGTGCTAACTCAATTAACGCTAGTTTGGAGGTTATCCTAATGTCTGATAAAAAGTACTTCGTCCTCATGGAGGGCGGTAACGACACAAGCCAAGTATTTGCTAGTAAGCAACCGCGCGGTGCAGCTCTAAAAGCAGCAACACGTGGAAAAACGAACATCCGCCTGCGTGAGCGTGGCACCAAGCGTGTACACGTCTTCACCGGCAGTATCGCAATGGTCGACAAGCCAGCGAACGGACCAGCTTGGCTGCCTGATAAGATCAAGAAGGCAAATGTCAAGAAAGTCGGAATCGAGCATCTTTGATGCTTAGTTCGTTCTAGCATCTTGTGCTATTCAAGAAAAAAACTTGATGCGTCAAGTTTTCGCCGAAAGGCGATTCGCCCATCCAAGGCTGCGGTCGAGGAATGGGCTATCTTTTCAAATTCTTATGTGTTGCACATTTCCTTTAGTTGCATGATTCCACTCTTCTGAGAAGTTTCTACC
>Ga0209263_1001801_pt1 | contig 11859 bp, 7 predicted proteins | sample SaaInlV_DNA_100m_FD_184684 | JGI IMG/M metagenome (GOLD analysis project Ga0209263, IMG submission 184684) | Marine microbial communities from expanding oxygen minimum zones in the Saanich Inlet - SI075_LV_DNA_100m (SPAdes) (version 2) | ecosystem: Environmental > Aquatic > Marine > Unclassified ... | reverse complement strand
CAATAAAAATTCCAAAAAATGCCTGGAATTCATATGTACAGCATGTGACTTTAAATGCAGTAAGAAAAGCAATTATACTAAACACTTATTGACACGTAAACACAAAATGATGACAAATGATGACATGAAAAATGCCAGATCAATCGCGTCAACTCCGCCCAAACCTACACACATATTGACACATGCACATACACCCGAAACTAAACGCACAACCATATCTACCTCTAGAGCTAAACCATATAGTTGTTCATGTGGTAAAAGCTACAAACATCGACAGGGTTTATCGGTTCATAAAAGAAAATGTGGTTATACCCCAGACGGTAATAATATAGCTAATATAAACACTAGTAGTATTGATGGTATATCAGGCGCATCTTCAGCCGAAGAGGTGTCATTATCTGATAATCAACTGATAACCCTAGTTTTAAATCAAAACCAAGAATTAATCAAACACAGTCAAGATATCAACAACAAAATGACCGAGTTTATGAAGAAGGATTGTACAAAAACTACTAATAATAATTATAACAAAACATTCAATCTGAATATTTTCTTACAAGATGATTGTAAAGATGCTATGAACATTATGGATTTTGTCAACTCATTAAAGCTACAAATGTCAGATTTAGAAAATGTGGGGAAACTAGGCTACATAAATGGTATATCAGATATAATTGTGAAGAACTTACAGGCATTAGATATTACCAAACGTCCGCTACACTGCAGCGATATCAAACGAGAGGTTATGTATGTCAAGGACGATAATCAGTGGGAACGCGAAGACAGAGAGAAGAAAAAACTACGAAGAGCAATAAAACACGTAGCACATAAGAACTCAAAAATATTGAATGAGTTTAAAGAAATGTATCCTGATTGTTTAAGTAACGAATCTAAAAAATCAGACCAATATGCCAAATTATTAGTTGAATCTATGGGCGGTTCAGAAATGGACAATACAATAAGTGAAAACAAAATTATAAAAAACATCGCAAAAGAGGTAATCATAGATAAGTAAAATATAAATATTACAGCATTATAATCTATAGCGTTATATCATTTCATTAGTGTCATCTTTGTCACTAACGAATTGCAATCTTATTTTTCGTTTGAATTTCGACTCGTTGTGGAATAAAAACAATCTCACGGTTTTTTGTTCGTACAATTGATATTCCTCTGATACAGATACATACGAAGACATTTTCAATTCAGGTAAATACACAGAATACCTGTACATATCTTTCGACTTTTTATCTACCTCAAAAATATATCCAACGTAACTTTTATTCAGTATTTCACTACTATTACTACATAATTCCAGCAAGTTCGTATCATTCTGAACCTTTCGTATTGATTTCATGCTTTTATTTATGTAATCTAAATCAGACACCCAATAAGTATAAAACGCAGATGCTTTCGCCGATAACATGTTTGGATTAATCATTTCCTGCATCTTTATCATGTTGAGTAAGTCAACCATCCTACGTATTGGACTCGTTATTTGTATATAAGCATCTAATCCTAGCATATCATGTCTAACTTCACTAACATCGCTGATAGCCATACCATTCACATATTTTCCTGTTGAATTGGATATGATTTGTATAAATTTGCTTACATCACTATTTATGTTTTCTGGAGGTTTTACATTTTGTTTATTTATATTATTTTTAAATATGCCCATTTTTTCACCAAGCATTTTCTGCGCGGTTTGATGATTCATCAACATCATTAAATAAGCCACCATATCATGGCTGTCATTTATACTATCCATATACTTATACTTACCTTTCTCTAATAAGTTCTTACAAATCTGGAGTGCTTCTTTGTAGTCGGTATTTTTTAATAATTTTTTGTCTTCATAATGGTAGTTTTTATAAACATTAATAAAAGCATTCTTGTATTTAATATCTACGATTGTATTCGTGTTAATATCGATGTATGTATCCATGCAAAACGATACCCGATTAGTATTCTCTAATAAACTAGCCAGATGGTCTGATAACATCGCTGGTAACATAGACCTTTTTTTATCGGGCAAATAAATCGTAGACACTCTTCTAGAGCATGAATCCCAAATATTCAACACATCAAGTAAAATACTAACGTTTGATATATAGATACTTAACAAAGCAACGTCTTTACTCACATAATTTATGCTGAACCCATCATCTAAATCACTACTATTTTCAGGGTCAATCGTGTACACTTTCCAATTTTTGTGATTGGTTCTATTTTCAATATTTGGATACTTTTTATCTATTAATTGCATGAAACCGTCTGCATTATTATCGGTTGAGGATATGTTTTTTATTGCACTTGCGACATCTTTATTCAACCTACTCATGGATATATTCAGTTCCTTACAATAGAGTTGGTACTCGTAAAAATGATGTAGATTGCTCACCTCACCAATCACACACGATAAAGTACCTATAGGATGTTTTGATGTCCATTCGTTGAACGAAATGGTGACATACAAGTTGTCAAATACCTTTGAAAACCCAACACTCTTTATGTCATAAGGTACTAAAAAAGATGGTAAACTGCTGTCGTATGGGTCACATCTATATAGCATTTTACCTTTTGCGTTACGTCCATATGTTTTGTTTCCTGCCAATATAAGCACGCATGGTAGCGACATAGAATGACGTACAGACGAACTAGATATCTTTACTTGTCCATCTACCAAGTAGAACGTATCATTATTGAATAACTTATCTAGAAAAGGGTTTACATTTAGTATTGACATATTTTGAGTATCAGTATTCAAAATATCCCATGAGGTATATTGATTATCATTTATTATTATTTTGTACATGGTATGATTATGTTTATGTATTATTATATAAGTATCTCTTTAATACTATGTAATAGTATAGTTTATTCGATATGTGACATATTTCTGTTTGAGATATACTTATGGATAGTAAAAACAAATAAGGAATAAGAAATACAACAACCTTAAAAAGAAAAACTGTATTATATTATCTATAATAAATATCATAGTAAATACCATCATGCACCTTTCTGTTCTACCTTCCGATGTAATAAGTTATATTACAAGATATTTACATAATTCTGAAATATATAAATTAATATCATTATTCGATTTTGGTGTTTGGGTACCAAAAGTATGCATATATGAAGACCTATTAACACATAAGTTGATTGGTACACAAAACGTACAAACTGTGCGTATGCATGGACTCCCCAATCTGGTCGACATTAGTGCGTTAATTAACGTCCCTAATGTAACCATAGTTAGTTGTAGTAAACTAGCGGATATTTCTCCCCTGCGAAAGTCCAAACGTGTTACCATTTATGAATGCAACGTTAGCGATATTAGTAGTTTGTCTAATGTGCCAACGCTGACTATAGGGAGTATTCCTATACGGGATGACGAAAAAGGTATATCATCCTTATTACACGTGGAAAGATTGTTCATAACAAAACTGCCTTTTGTAAATAGATGGTGCGTTATGCTATTCACAAATATTACTAGTTTGACGCTGAGAAGTGTATCTATATCAAATGTTTCGTGTTTGTCAAGTATTCCAAAGGTACATCTAATAGAATGCAACAAGGTTACGAATGTGGAACCATTACGGGGTGTAGCGCATGTAATACTTGAGATGTGCAGTAATATAACTGACTTGACACCACTAGTCGATGTTCCCAAATTGCAAATAATTAGTTGTGACAACGCGAACACAAATGATATAGCAAAAATATGCACCAATAATCCAGTTATTCGAATAGTCACTATGGGATATAAAGAAGGACGGCCGATGATTTTATCTATTACACACAAAGAGAAGTAGTCAAATGATAAAATTCCCAAATAATACCAACTGCAATTAGTTCAATCTATTTATTTTTTTATGATACGCTAATGTATGGTTCAAAATGAAACAGTAGAAAAAATAAATAGAGAATACCTAATAAATCACATGGATAATGTTGTAAGAAATAAGGGTATTATTATCAAAAAAAAGGATAAGAAATTTTACAGAAAGCGAATATTAGCATTAACAAAGAACATGTTGTCGAACGATGAAACAGATGTTCCTAGCGAAATTGAGCGTTATTTTAAAGAATACATAGGTAGTTGTGTTGATTACTTTAAAACTGTTGATAATAATGATTTAAGACAGGACGAATATAGATATATCGATGAAGATAAAGACGAAGATAAAGTTACAAATGGCGAACATTTAGAGATTGATGATTCGATGATTGATACAGATATTTGTGATATATCATCGAATAATGTAGACAGTTTATTAATTCGTAAAATTAATGTTGCTAATACGTTGGATAATTTTGTAATTAGGAATTCGTCAAAGAAGAAAATGATCATACCCAAAAAAAAGAATGTAAACTTGAGAGACCCTTCGTTAAAAACTAAAGGAACAGAAAAATGGGCGAAAAAAATAATATAAATAATATTTATGAGTATGACAATAAAAAAACAAAAAAAGAGTAGACATATCAAAAAAGAAACTTATAAACGAAATAAGTATAAACATAATAATAAGCATAGTAATAAGCATAATAATAAGCATAGTAATAAGCATAGTAATAAGCATAGTAATAAGCGTATACACAAAAAAACTAAGACCATGAAAGGTGGGCTCGCTAAAGGTAAAGCAAAAGGTAGTTCTCAACACAAAAAACATGATACAAAGAACGTAAAAAATGTAAAAAACGTAACATTAAAAAAACTAAAATGTAGTCCCAAGGATAAGAATGAAGCTAACGATTACACGTGCTATACCGATGATACATTACATATGTTGCGTGACAAGTGGAATAAACATAACAAGGGAAGTCAGATACACACTAATAACACTCGTGAAATTCACAACCAACTCAAGAATCAGTTGTCTAACGATTGTGACAAGGAATCATGTTGGTTAAAACAAAAGGACAAATTAGGGGATGTGAAAGACGAGATTAATAATTCTTTTGCACCCGAGCAACCAAAAGTATGGAAGAAGAATCCTAATGAATGGTTATCGAGCGATGAGATTACTAATGTGATGAAACAGTATGAGAAAGCGTATAAATGTTTCAAATTTATAGGCCCGGCGCCTATTGATTTTGATAAACGAAAGTTGTATGGCGAATGTGTATGGGACGAATTATGTAACTTGGATTTGAAGGAAATGAAGAAACGGGGTAAGTTTAAAATAGGTATTATTTTTAATACCGATCCGCATGATAAGGGCGGTCAACACTGGATATCGATGTTTATCAATATCAAAACAGGATTAATATTTTTCTATGATAGCACAGGGGACCACGAGCAACCTGAGATAACTAAATTGGTTAAAAGGTTGATTAAACAGGGTATCGAGATGAATCCGCCAATACACTTTAAATATGATACAAACAACGGCATACAACATCAGAAAGGTAATACAGAGTGTGGCGTGTATTCTTTGTATTTTATTGTCCACATGTTACAAGACAAACTAAGTAAGAATTACATGAAAACACACAATTTAGATGATAAATATATTAGTAATTTCCGAAAAATATATTTTAACGATGAATTATAAAAATCAATAAATCAATAAATCGATAAATTTACTAAATCTATATAAATAAATAATGATATACTCATATATTGATAATATATGAATATTAACCCAAACGAATATTTTTTAGCGAATGACAATTTAGAAATGTTATGGGAATTGCTAACAGAAGAATCCAGTTTTAAAAACAAATCTCCAAATAATAGACAAAATATATACGATGTTTTTTGTAATAACTTGGTTAGTTTTAATGATGTTGAAAAACAGAAAGGTGTAAATCTAATGAATATGAATAAAAAATACGTAATGTCTATGATTAGCTATATTAATAAGATGGACACCGATGAATTACAAAAGAACACTTTAATTAACTCATATAATAAGTCAAGTTCAAATGTAGGCGGTAGTGATTGTAGTAGTGGTCAAGGTATACTAAAAAAAAACAGTCAGAAATATACACCAGTAACTGCTGAAGATATACAAAACAATCGAAAAATGCTATTTGAGGAAGAATTGGTAAAACACCAAAAGGATTTTGATGATGTGATAAAAAAACATGTTCCAGAAGAGCCAAATTTTAAAATTGATATGGATGATGGACCTATCAAAGAAATGGACAAAAAAATAAAAGAAATCACAGAGCAACGTAACTATGAATTGCAACAGATAAATAACAGTTATGGTAATAATAATGTACCTACCATTACATCCAACAATACCCACAACAACGCAAATAACAACAATACCACACCCATCCCCATCTCTAAACCCAACGACAGTAAGGTTTATATTCAAATAGACAACAAAGATATTATGATGGCGAATGAAGACATTAATATAATTAACTTAGACCAAATAGCAGTCAGCCCAGTAGGAAATACTAATAGCACAAACACGAATACAACCAATAATGATATGATTGGTTTATTTAATAAATTAAAAAAAGTAGATAACACACCTAGTAGTACGACTACACCTAAAACAGAAGAATGGAATAATATTAACGGTAAAATAGATACGATGAGAAATGATATTACTAGTATTAACGATAAGATTGAACTATTGTATAATATGATAACCAAAATCGTAAGTAAGGATACCGCTACATCGCCAGATACAGCTACATCTACAGATACATCCACAGCTACAGATATAGATAAAGATACATCGTCAGATACAGCTACAGATATAGATAAAGATATACCATAAAATAATCTAAATACTTTACAACAATTTTGTGATTTGTTTTCGAAATGTAAAATATCAAGTGTTATTACTAGAGAACGCAATTGTTTTAGGAATACATGTATACGTAACAAAATATCATATGAATCTCAAAGACATATGATAAAACAGAGAGAAAAAAATACAATACGCAAACGTGTTTGTCTGCGTAACGTAGAACAAACAAATCATACCATCAACACGAAATGTGAGAGTACTTATTATCATTTTTTATGTAAATTTTTTAGTAGTCCGATTGACGGATATGAATGTATTGAGTTGATAATTGGTTCTGTTCTCAACTAATCAACAATCTGCTTGAATACCTCCTGACCCTTATCATTTATTTCTAGTGTTCCTATTTGTAAAGGCATAATAGAACTATCTTTTGTTGCTTGTTCATAGCTATTTTTGTCATAAATGTAATACATCTTTGGATTAATTTTTCTCGACACATATTTTTTACCCATTATTGTTACTGATTTAGCTTTCCATTTCACCGCCGTTTTATTAATCATAACAGTAGTATCGCTCTGTTGCGCTGCATAGTCAGGTACATAAGAAAATTTATCGTTGCTTGGATTGGAGAAGTTAATACATTTTCCATTCGAGTAGATATAACAATCAAATGATGTTTCTTTGACTGCTTCAACCAACTGTGTATTCAAATTAGCTTTGATTTCGGATATTTCAAAAAGGTTTTGGTCACTAGTTATAGGAACCTTTGGCGTTTTTCTACTTAAATCTTTTTTCTTGAGTTCAATAGCTTCATCCGATTTTAACTGTTCATCTGTGAATGTCATCAAATAAATAAATACCTCGACCGTTTGTAACTCTTCAGGTAAACTATTGTGACTGCATATACGACGTGCACGCCCGACCACCTGCTCTGTCCTTACAGGGTGCCAGTATGGTTCCATTATATGAACATACCTAGTATTTCGCAAGTTGATACCTTCCGAGCCTGATGACGTAATCATAAGCACTTTAATTATTTCTCCCGTATTGTTGTTATTTGAAATGCTAGTCAAAACAGATGAAATAGTATCTGGAACCAAGTCCCATTCGCCGTTGTATATGTGTCTAATAATTTCCTTTTCTTCACTTGTTTCAGTACCAGTATATAGCGCATAAGTGGGTTTTCCAAGGTCAGTATCAGGTATATCTATTTTCCAAGCACCAGATTCATTCTTTTTGATTGTGAATCTTGCGAATCCGTTTTTCTCCAAAACTAATGAAAAAATACCAATACCCTCTAGAGTTCTAAACTGACTGTAAATCAGATGAAGACCTTTATGTTCATCATCTTGTATATTTTCTAACATATGTAAAAACTTGGGACTATATGTTTGTAATGCTTCTGGTGTCAAGAATTCGTCACTTTTCTCCTTTAGCTGTGCTAGTGTTTTATCTATTCTTTGCTTGTATGTTTCGCCACCAATTTTATCCAATACTTCATCACCTTCAATCTCGCCTTCTTCTTCTCCTGACACGTCTTGCTTAGCTTCTTCTTTTCGAGATTGAGTAATAAGTTGTTCAATACCCTTATTACTAACATTACCGATATTAGCAATAGCACCAAGATTATCTTTATCCCCATCACCTTCTGTTTGCTCAGGTGCGGTAAATTCTGCATCGTTAGGTAATGGGCGATTTGGCATTACATAGTTGCAAAACAACCGTGAGAAAATTTTGTATGTGGAATTGTGATCTTCTAAATCACTTCCAGGTTTGTTTTTCTTTGGTTTCTCTGATTTACGCTCTTTTATTCTGGCAGCTTCATATATTTTAAACTGATAATTACTCATAGGTACCCTCACAACGTGATAATCTACACCTAGCTCTTTGTTATACTTGGGCAGCAAGTTCTCCTGTGCACTTCTAAAATAGGACGATAACCCGATAATTCTTCGTTTAAGCGCATCTACGTTTTTTAGGTCTCCTGTGGAATCTTCAATAAATCGACTGTAGAAATGCTCTATTTTATCAGGCAACGCTTTCATATTGTATATTTTGATACCATTCGAAACAACCTGGATATCGTTTCGTTTCAAAATACTAATTATTTTGGTCTCAAACTCATCATCGCTTATAAAATCAGTTTCAAATGTGTTGTTCCCTTTTTCGTCCTTCTTATGAGTCGACACACCCTGATATTCGCCAGTTTTTTTGATTCTATTTTTAAAACCAAATGGGTTTCTAGTAATGGTCAATATTTTACTGGTCGGCGAATAATCCAAGTAGTCATGTGACTTTTCACCTAGCAACATTTTCTGTAATACTTCCTTGTTTATCTTATTGGTTGTCTTGATATTCAAAGGTATTTTCCATGTTTTGATGTATCCTCGTAATATGTTAAAAAGAATAGCGAATTCATTAGGGTAGTTAATAACTGGTGTACCACTCAGTAACACGATTTTAGCATTATTAGCACTCATTAAGTATTCGTATAATTTGGTAGCTAGATTAGTCGGTAGATGTTCCTTTTCGCCACGGTCATCTTCAGGTATATCCTTTTCTTTCTTTAGTTTGTTAACAATACGACTAATCAAGTTATGTGCTTCATCAATAATAACAACTGAATTGTCAAATAAGTTTTTTGTATATCCTGATGTGAGGTCGTTTAATTTCTTAGCTCTTAAACCATTATAATTAATAAATGTATACTTGGTACTTATCATTTCGTTTATTTGCTTATCGAGTGATATTTTCTCCTCATCTTTCAGCGAATCATAATTGGAAGGTTTAGACACGTTAATTAGCCATGCTCCTTTCTGCTTCTTAATATACTCTTGTGGTAAGTTCAGGATTGCAGATAGTGTTTTTATCATTTCTACGTCATTATTAGATTGTATCCATTCCCAGAATTGGTTCTTCTTGTAGTAAACATCGCCTGCTTTTTTCAATTCTTCTACATAGTTAGCTCTAAGCGACGCTGGTGTCATAACTATAATTTTCTTTACGTCTTTCATACCTTCTGCTATTGCGATAGAACTTAGTGTTTTACCACTACCCAACCCGTGAAACAATAATACTCCTCTATAAGGCGTATACAAATTGATATAATCTCTTACAATTTTCTGATGTGTTAACAAGTCAAATCCTTTGGAGCTTTTACCAATATTGTCGCACGTAATTTCTTGTTTGTTACTCATGATTTCTTCTCGGTAAGGTTCAAATATAGAGTTAATAAAGTTGACGAATTTTTCTCGGTTATTCATGTAATAACTAGAAACCTTGATATTAATCGGAGGCGATTTTTTTGGTATTCTTTGAACCACTGAAGTATCGCCAATAACACTTTTCATTTCGGGACCTATAATGGCGACACCTTTTTCAATCTTTTTGGTAATACGTGGTTTCTTTACAGGACGTATGACGATTTGTTCTTCGACCTCGGCTTCAGCGTCGATTACATCTTCATCTTTCTTTTCTTCTTCGTCAACCTCAGCGTCATCACCTTCCTCAGATTCTTCTTCAATAGTTAGCAATTTTCGTTTGCCGAGTTTTCTAGGTTTCTTGGTTGGTGATTCTACGGGTGTCATATCATCAACCGCATCAGCGTCAACCTGTACATCTACATCGGCATCCGCCTCTACACCATCTTTAGAAAGTAATTTACTACGAATAGAAGGTTTAATAGAAACAGATGATTTATTGTTTGTCATAAGTCGTTCTAATATAGATTTTCTGTCGAATGGTTTATGTGAAACATCCACAATCATAGGTGCTTGAATAGAAGTTTTATCACCGATATCTTGGACCTGTTCATCTTCCTGGTCCTGGTCATCACCTTCCGGTTCTTTACTCTCGTCGTCTTTAGTGGTCTCTTGTGCCTCAGAACCATCATCATTATCATTTACCACGGTGGTATCGCGTACTGTCGTTTTAGTATTTGATTTTTTCCGCTTTATAACAACAGCAACTGGTTCCCTTTCTTTGGGTACAGGTTTTAACATTAGTTGTTGTTTTAATTTCTCTAAATTACTCATATTGATATATAAAAGGCATATATAAAACTTTTCATATTTAGATTTATAAACTGTAGGCATATAGCTTATCTATCTTTATCTCACGTTATACCATTTGTTGTTTGATGTATGTTATCGCCTCGTTACAAGCTATTTGTTCGGCTTTTCTTTTTATTTTGTGTAGCCCTTCGCCCATAAAAACAAGTACCTTTTCATTATCATTCACATATTTGCTAATAGATTCTAATGACTTAAATTTAGTAATATTTATGGAATTGTCATGTTTCAAAGTGAATATTGGTTGTCCCAAACATAAATATACGCCCATTTTATATCCTTGGTCTGGGTCATGTTCCATTTCTAAATAGTGAGGTGTAACCTTGAATTCTTTTTGTATTATGACCTGTAATATGTTCTTATAATTATCATCATTTTCAATCAGATCTATCCAATCAATATGTTTTTCAAAAACGTTTTCAATAAATTTTTGCGCCATTTGAAACCCAGGTCCCGTAACAAATGTGTTTTGAAACCATCCAGCTTCGTCATTTACATGTACTTTATTAAAATCCAAAAAAAGTGCACCAATAAATGCCTCGAACAAGCATCCTAATTTTTTCAAGTTAGTCCTTATTTTTTTCTCTTCAGCGTGTTTCGATATTATTAACCATTTATGCAAACCCATTTCATATGCAATCCTTCCTATAGATTCATTCTTGACTATGGCTATTTTTTTCTCTGTCATAAACCCTTCATTTTCTTTAGGAAACCTACGATATAAATAATATTTAGTAATAGCTTCTAAAATTCCGTCACCTAAGAATTCCAATCTTTCGTTGGACTTACTACTAAGCGGGAGACAGTCAGATGGTCTTTCAGTTATAGTTATGTTATGCATTACATTTTCAAAATGAGGGCGTTTTGTGTAAGACCTATGTACGAATGCGCGCTGATACAGTTGAAGATTGGTAACAGTTGTTGGTATGTCGTATTTAGAAAGAATAGATTGAACTTCGCTCAATGTAATCTTTGTATTTAATGAATTATAAGGGCTAAATATCAAACAGTCATCTGTTTTAATAATGTCATCATCGTTGAGAATGTTTTTAGGTATCTTATCA
>Ga0209263_1001785_pt1 | contig 11948 bp, 9 predicted proteins | sample SaaInlV_DNA_100m_FD_184684 | JGI IMG/M metagenome (GOLD analysis project Ga0209263, IMG submission 184684) | Marine microbial communities from expanding oxygen minimum zones in the Saanich Inlet - SI075_LV_DNA_100m (SPAdes) (version 2) | ecosystem: Environmental > Aquatic > Marine > Unclassified ... | reverse complement strand
AGTGACTTCTGATCGGACAAGTCAAACACTTTGGCTTTCTACGGATGCAAACAGTCGCGCCAATATCCATCATCGCCTGATTGAACGCAGCTGCTGAGCCCCCTTTGGAAGGAACGAGATGCTGAATCAAAGACCATAGTTTTTCTTGGTTCTTTACAGAAGAGACATCTCCAGATATCGCATAAAAACGCGTCAATACTCGTCTCACATTCCCATCTAATATTGGATAAGACTGGTGAAAAGCCAAACTCAAGATCGCTCCGGCAGTGGATTTACCGATGCCGGGAAGTGCCAGCACATCATCAAAGCAGACAGGAAAAATCCCGGCGTGCTCGCTCTGAATGATTTGCGCCGCGCGATGAAGATTTCGGGCTCGAGCGTAATACCCCAATCCAGTCCAATGATGAAGAACCGTATCAACGCGAGCCTTAGCCAGGGTACGGACATCAGGAAACCTTTTCAAAAATCGATTAAAAAACGGAATAACCGTTGCCACCTGTGTCTGCTGGAGCATGATTTCCGAGACCCATATACGGTAGGGATCCCGGTCGACTTGCCAAGGCAAGTCGTGGCGGCCATGCTGCTTGAACCACCTCAACACGGCACGAGAAAACCATTGACGGAAATAAACCGACTTCAGGTCTCGGCTCGTTCGCTCTTGCCTGACTGGGACTTTTGGGACGTCTTTCAATTGAATTCTGATTAAACTCGTTTTTTGATGAGGATCAGCCGATCTAGACTGGCCTCGATATAATGAGTCTTATGCGCCTGCTTTTCTACTGCTCACTTTTTATCGCGTTCGGGTCAGTGACCGCCGACGATGTCACTCGCAGTCACGCGATCTCAATGTTTGATTCAGAAACACCCCGTTACGAATCAGACTTTACTCATTTCAATTATGTTAATCCGGATGCGCCCAAAGGTGGGGCATTGCGCCTCGCGGCTCAAGGGAGTTTTGATAGTTTTCACCCCTTTATTCCGAAGGGTAATGCAGTCAGCACCGGAGCCGTTGAAACGCTTTTACTCATGAGTGCCGACGAACCTTTCACTGGATATGGACTGATCGCCGAAAGCATCGAATGGCCGAAAGACCGCTCCTGGGTGATTTTCCATCTAAGGCCAGAGGCTCGCTGGCATGATGGAAGCCCGATTACATCCGAAGATGTTACCTGGTCTTATGAAACCCTGGTCAGCAAAGGAAATCCCCAATACCGCTTCTATTACGGTGCGGTCAGTGCTGCCACAGCGCTAGACCCCCTCACCGTTCGATTTGATTTTGAGGAAAGCCATAATCGTGAGCTGCCGCTGATCGTTGGCCAGCTTCCCGTCCTGCCCAAAAATTACTGGTCGACTCGCGATTTTTCAGCGACAACGCTGACACCACCACTTGGAAGCGGTCCCTATGAAATTACGAATTTCGAAGCCGGACGGTATATCGAAAAGGCTCGCGTCAAAGATTACTGGGGGGCGAACCTGCCTGTGCGCCAAGGACTTAATAATTTCGACACGATTCGCACGACCTTTTTTCGAGACGCGACCCCGATCCGACTCGCACTCAAAGCTGGGGATATCGACTTTCGCTCTGAAAACCAGGCAAAAGCTTGGGCGGAAGACTACAACATTAACGCCGTCGAAACCGGATGGCTGAAAAAAGAATTGATCCCCCATCGGATGCCCACCGGTATGCAGGCTTTCGTCATGAACGCCAGACGCGGTCAATTCTCAAACCCCCGAACTCGCGAAGCTGTGGCGCTGGCGTTTGATTTTGAGTGGACCAACCAAGCGCTCTTTAACGGGCAATACACTCGAACCATCAGTTATTTCTCGAACTCAGAGCTTGCAGCCAGCGGGGTTCCAGAAAACGAGGAGCTGAAAATTCTCGAGAAATTTAGAGACCAACTTCCCGTTGAGGTTTTTGATGAAATCTACACGCCACCGGTCAATGATGGCAGTGGATATTTAAGAGACAATCTACGTCGGGCGAGTCGACTCCTCCGTGAATCTGGCTGGGTCGTCAAGGATTTAAAGCGAGTAAACCAGGACAGCGGAGCGTTATTTCAATTCGAAATCCTGCTGGTGACGCCGGCATTTGAGCGGGTATCGTTACCTTTTATCCGCAACTTACAGCGTCTGGGAATTGAAGCGAAGGTGCGCTTGATTGACGAGAGTCAGTACATCAATCGATTTCGTCAGTTTGACTTCGATATGATTGTCTGGGTGTGGGGGCAGAGCCAGACGCCTGGCAATGAACAACTCGAATATTGGAGTCAATCCGCATCTCACTCCGAAGGGAGCCGGAACCTTGCTGGCATTCAGGATCCTGTTGTCGATGAACTCATCACATTAATGCTGCAGTCACAATCACGGGAACAGCTGAATCATCGCACTCGAGCATTAGACCGGGTGCTGCGATGGGGACATTATGTGATTCCGCACTGGCACATTCGTGCAGATCGAGTTTTGTTTTGGGATAAATTCGGTAGACCCGACCAGCCTGTAAGAACCGGTGTAATGACTGATCGCTGGTGGTTTGATGCCCTCCGGGCTGACGCGCTAAAAAACTACAAACCCTGAATATGACACTCGACAGTTCTCGCTCGCTTGTGACCTTACTCGACGTTCCGCTTTACTTCTCATGAGCGCTTATATTATTCGACGATTGTTGCTGATGGTGCCTACTTTGTTCGCCATTATGTTGATCAATTTTCTGGTCATTCAAATTGCCCCGGGAGGACCCGTAGAGCAAATGATCTCCCAGATCACCGGAGTCGGCGCGGATATCACCGAACGCGTCAGTCGAACCGGTACCACCGAGGCACTGTCATCTCCTGCTACAAGTGACGCCTTCAGCAGCAAGTACCGAGGCGCCCAAGGCCTGGACCCTGACTTCATTCAAGAGCTCGAAAAACGGTTTGGTTTTGATAAACCATTACACGAGCGATTTTTCTCAATGATGAAGAAGTATCTCATGCTTGATTTTGGAGAGAGTTTTTTCAGGGACCGATCTGTCGTCGACCTCGTGCTCGATAAAATGCCCGTCTCAATCTCATTGGGCGTCTGGACGACACTGCTGGTTTACCTGATATCGATCCCACTGGGGATCGCAAAAGCCGTTCGAGATGGTGATCGTTTTGATATCTGGACCAGCCTACTTGTAGTGATCGGGACCGCTATCCCTTCTTTTCTTTTCGCAGTTTTTTTACTGGTCATATTCGCTGGCGGCAGTTACATGGATTGGTTTCCGCTTGCAGGTATTACCTCCGAAAACTGGGACAACTTGTCATGGCCGTCAAAAATAATGGACTATTTTTGGCATTTAGCGCTACCGGTGTTGGCCATGACCATTGGCGGTTTCGCCACCCTCACGATGCTGACCAAAAATTCGTTTCTTGATCAGATCCATCAGCAGTACGTCATGACCGCTCGGGCAAAAGGACTCACCGAAAGAAAAGTGCTTTATGGGCACGTCTTTCGCAATGCGATGCTCATCGTGATTGCCGGGTTCCCCGCGGCTTTTATTGGCATCCTGTTTACGGGATCATTACTTATCGAAATTATCTTCTCTCTTGATGGGCTTGGCCTGCTGGGTTTTGAAGCTGCTTTCGCGCGTGACTACCCGGTAATGTTTGGCACGCTATTTTTCTTCTCGCTGCTTGGCCTGGTAATGAGCCTCATTGGCGATCTCACTTACACCCTGATTGATCCACGGATTGATTTCGAGCGTCAGGAGCGATAATTCATGCGGTCGCGACTTAATCCTCTTACTCTCAGAAGATTACAAAACTTTAGATCGAATCGACGAGGATGGTGGTCATTATGGATTTTTCTGGTGTTATTTTTTATTTCACTTTTTGCCGAGTTTGTTGCAAATGACAAACCCTTGGTCGTGGCTTATCGAGGTGAAATATATATGCCGATATTTAAAGCCTATCCAGAGACCGTTTTCGGTGGGGAGTTTCTGACAGAAGCAGACTATCGGAGTCCCTACGTCGCTGAACTTATCAACCGCGAGGGATGGATGATCTGGCCACTCATTCGATATCACCATCAAACGGTCGCCTGGGACCTGCCCACGCCTGCACCCTCGGCGCCCGATCTTGAACACTGGCTAGGGACTGATGATCAAGCGCGGGATGTGCTTGCCCGAGCCATTTATGGCTTCCGAATCTCGGTATTGTTTGGGTTTGCGCTAACGTTTGTCAGTGCTGTGATTGGTGTGAGTGCGGGCGCCGCTCAGGGATACTTTGGAGGATGGACTGATTTACTGGCACAGCGTTTTATTGAAGTCTGGTCGGGATTACCAACCCTTTATCTTTTGATCATCCTGGCAAGCATTGTAGAACCCAATTTCTGGTGGCTTCTAGGACTGCTTTTGCTTTTTTCCTGGATGAGTTTTGTCGGCGTCGTGCGTGCAGAATTCTTACGCGGCCGTAATTTTGAATACGTCCGTGCGGCTCAGGCACTTGGTGTCAGTAACAAAAACATCATATTTCGCCATCTGCTGCCCAACGCCATGGTAGCCACCATTACTTTTATCCCGTTCACACTCGCCGGATCAGTAACCGTGCTCACTTCCCTCGATTTTCTTGGAATCGGTCTTCCTCCTGGGTCGGCTTCTCTCGGCGAGTTGCTGGCCCAAGGGAAATCCAACCTTCAGGCGCCCTGGCTTGGTTTAACCGGTTTTCTCGTAATCGGTTTCATGCTGAGCTTGTTAATCTTTATTGGCGAGGCCGTACGCGATGCTTTTGATCCTCGAAAAACTCTTGACCTCTGATGACGACCTCGAATTCAATCGCGCCGCTCATTGAGATTAAAGATCTCTGCGTGCGATTTCAAATGCCTGACCATCATGTCGACGCGGTTCAACACGTTTCACTGAAGGTGTACCCAGGAGAACGAGTTGCAATCGTTGGAGAATCAGGATCAGGTAAATCGGTAACAGCGACTTCGATTCTTGGCCTCCTGCCTTATCCCCGGGCAACCCATCCCGGAGGGTCAATCACTTTTCAGGGGCGAGAACTACTTGGCGCTTCTGCTAAGGACTTAAGGTACGTTCGGGGGAACCGCATCGCCATGATCTTCCAAGAGCCGATGGTCTCTTTGAATCCACTGCACACCATCGGCAAGCAAATTTGTGAAACCCTGATCCTTCACCGGGGTCTCAATCAGGCAAAAGCCAAAGTACAGGCTCTCGCTCTTTTAAGTCAGGTGCAAATTAACAACCCTGAAAGACAATTTGACGCGTGGCCCCATCAACTCTCGGGAGGTCAACGACAGCGCGCAATGATTGCAATGGCGCTGGCCAATGACCCTGACTTGTTAATAGCAGATGAACCGACGACAGCAGTGGATGTCACCACTCAGGCTCAGATTCTGGCACTGATTAATACGCTCTGCCGGGAACGCAACATGGCTCTACTCCTGATCACCCACGATCTTGGTGTGGTCGAGAAAATAGCCGACCGCGTTTACGTTATGCAGGGCGGTCGGGTCATCGAAAGCGGCGCTACCCAAAAAGTTTTTAGTCAGCCGAGTCAAGCCTATACCCGATCTTTGATCGAAGCAGAGCCTTCTGGCGTCCGAAAACCAGTGAGGGCAACTGCGGAACCGATCCTCGAAGTGGAAGGGATAGGGGTTTGGTTTCCGATTCGGCGCGGTGTATTGCGACGCACTGTTGATTACATCAAGGCTGTAGATGATGTGAACTTTTCGCTTCGGCGAGGCAGCACTTTAGGCATTGTGGGCGAGAGCGGATCGGGCAAGACGACATTGGCCTTGGCGCTTCTGAGACTCACAAACAGTCACGGCTCAATTAAATTTGAAGGACACCGAATTGATCAGCTAGCTGCGAAGACGCTCAAAGGTCTCCGGCGCGATATGCAGATCGTCTTCCAAGACCCTTATGGCAGTCTTAATCCTAGAATGATGGTGGGCGACATTATTGCCGAAGGCATCACTGCGCATCATCCGAAAAAAAGACGGTATAGTGATCTAGAAGCCGATGTCATTGCCGCGCTCGAGCAGGTTAATCTTGATCCTGATTTTCGACTTCGATACCCCCATGAATTTTCCGGCGGTCAAAGACAAAGAATCGCACTTGCGAGAGCGCTTATTCTCAAGCCCCAATTAATTGTACTTGACGAACCCACCTCTGCACTCGATCGTTCAGTACAAAGTCAGATGGTTGATCTCCTCACCCAGCTTCAAGCCGAGCTGGGTTTAACCTATATCTTTATCAGTCATGATCTGCGTATTGTGCGTGCGCTTTCTGATGACATCTTAGTCATGCGATCCGGCAGAGTTGTTGAGCACCAACCGACCGCAGAATTATTTAATGCCCCGCAAGAGGCCTACACGCGCGCGTTGATTCACGCTGCTATTGATCTCCAAGCAGCTTAAGCGCATCAGCGTCTATGATGAAAAAGAATGAAAGATGTGCAGATATTACTCAGACTGAGACTGGTGCCATTTTTTTATAATATTTTGAAGCTGTGCGAGGCCATCGGTTAGCGCAGCAGGACCTGGCTGCAAAATATCAGCCGACTTTATTTCGTGTAATGCACCATTTTGCACTGCTGGAATCGTGTCCCAACCCACACGCTGCGCCACTTTTTCCGGTCGAAACTTTTTGCCACACCAAGACCCAACAATAATATCCGGAGCTCTTCGTATCACTTCGTCGGGATCAACAATGATACGACTCTTTCCATCTGGGCAAGCCGCAAGTTCTGGGAAAATATCAATTCCGCCGGCGATCTCAATCAATTCTGACACCCACCGAATCGCCGAGATCTGCGGCGAATCCCACTCTTCAAAATAGATTCGAGGTGCTGTTACGCTCCTAGCAGACCGTGCATCTTGAATATTGGCCGCACACTCTGTAATCAGGGTATTTGCTTTATCGGACGCACCGACCAAGGCGCCTAATGTAGACATCATGTCAAAGATGCCCTCAACCGATCGGTGATTGAAGACCATCACGCTCACACCCGCCACAATGAGTTCACGGGCAATATCAGCCTGCAAATCAGAAAAGCCGAGAACCAGATCTGGATTGAGATCAAGAATTCGATCAATCTTCGCACTCGTAAACGCGCTGACCCGAGGTTTTTCTTTCCGGGCTAGAGGCGGTCGAACGGTGAATCCCGAAATACCCACAATGCGGTGAGATTCACCAATCCGGTACAAGGTCTCGGTGGTTTCTTCGGTCAAACAGACGATGCGAGATGGGAGCGCGCCTTTCATACCCAAATCATACGGATAAATGTCTGGAATCCCTACCCCTGACATCCCATCGTTAATCACAAAATGGCCAAGCGTCGGCAACGATGACTCAGGTCAAGATTACAGCCTTTTCACAAACCACCCTTTGGTCCGGTGCTAAAATCTCGCTAGTTTCTAATCATCCCTAACACCTGCTTACGCCGCCAAAGCAGCTAAAGACGCTCATGGCTTCGCACCCCATAATAGCTGCTTTATGACCGGTTCCTAATGTAATGACGCAATCGCTTTCCCGCCGGCAATTCCTCAGTGCCTTAGCCCTTGTCGGGGCGGGTACGGGTATCAGCGCACTTACGATGCGAGGGTTTCGTTTGCCGTTTATGCCGGAACCCCGTAGTCGAGCATCCGAGGCAGTCCATCCCTCTCAAGGCTTCTCGGCACGTGGCGAAGACGCGTTTTTTGTTCGAGCGGATGATCAGCAGCTCGAGTGGCGCGCTTTTGCGCCAGAGCCATCACTAAACATTCGCGGACGGTTTGAGATTAGCATCGATAATCTTCATCCAAAAGCCGATTTGCAGATCTCTGGCGATGGTCGTGTATTCGAAGAAGTATCAGTGGGTCTCAAACGTTGGGTCCGGGGAGAAGCGACCGGGCAGCGCGCAATGACGCTGAAGTGGAGCGTCCCCTTCAGGGACAATTTTCGATTTGCCGCCATTGGCGACAGCGGAGGCGATCGCGAACTGGAATGGGTATTAAAACGCTCAGCTCAACTTGATGCTCAGTTTCTAATTTTAATCGGTGATATCTACTATCAGCCGGGTGACGACCAAAACGTCATGCGGCATCTATCGAGCAGCCCTCTTCCGGTGTATGCCGCCATCGGTAACCACGATATCGTCAGGGGCTGGGATCAGAATCTCCTGCACTGGTTTGAGAATCAAGTGGGACCCCGAAATTCAACTTTTCAATTAGGGGGTATCCAATTTATTAATCTTGATACAGCGGCAGATACCATCCCCTGGTCGTCTGGGCAAAGAGGCGTCATGTTAAGGCAAATACCACCTCTTTCTCAAAATCCGGGGATCCGCGATTATGTCGTCTTCAGCCATCGTCCTATTACTGATCTGCGACCACCAGAGATACGCCCGAGCGATCACAGTATCGAGAACTTCGGTGAAGGTGAGTGGTTACGTCAGGAACTGTTGAGGCGGGGGGCGCGCAGTATTCTCAACGGGCATATTCACGCCTCAATTGAGAAAGACGACAAAGGCCTTCACACCTATATCGCGGGAGAAGGAATGGCGCACCTTGATATTGTTCGAAGTCGAGGCAATCTTGCCTGGTTTGATGACCCCGCGAACCGCGTGGCAAAAATTTTAATCGGTGATGTCGAGCCCAATCAGCCGGTTACCTACCGATGGGAGCCATTGCTCATGCCGCTTCACGCGCACTGCAGTCAGCGCTTGCGGGCCGATATGGCAAAAGAAAAAGGACATTACATCAAACTGCTAACAAATCTCGAGCAGCAATGCAGAATCCAGACTTAGACGCACGACCCCCAACGCTTTACTTTAACCCCTGCAACCGAGTGCTAGACTCCAAACGAGCCAGCGTTTTATCAATCGTGTCTGACTCATGCGCTTCACCCTAAATTCATCATTTCCCGAGAACTAAATCATGTTTGAGCAGGTTGATTCAAGCCACGTTTTTTCTTCAAGGCGCTCGACCGTGTACGCCAGACAAATGGTCAGCACCTCGCAACCGTTAGCCGCACAAGCCGGTCTTGAGATTCTTCAAGAAGGCGGAAATGCTGTTGACGCGGCGGTCGCGACCGCAATCTGTCTAACCGTCGTTGAGCCCACCATGAACAGCATTGGTGGAGACGCATTTGCAATCGTCTCAAATGATGCGGGCGTAAGCGGTTTCAATGGCTGTGGTCGATCACCTGCCGGTTGGTCTCCTGATTATTTCTCAGGCAATGACGAGATGCCTGAAAATGGATGGAACAGCGTCACCGTTCCCGGTGCGGTCGATACCTGGGTACAACTTTGGGAGAAATTTGGCAGCCTATCTTTCGATCGACTCTTCAAGCGCGCTATCGAATACGCGCAGGATGGATATCATATCTCCCCCATACTGGCGCAGGACTGGGATCGCTCCTTCAGCGCTTTTGCGCATCATGAGGGCTTTTTGGAGACGTTTGCCATTGACGGGCGTGCGCCCAGATTGGGGGAAAAATTCAGTTGTCCCCAAATGGCGGAGTCGTTAAGAGAGATCGCCGCGACAAAAGGGGACAGTTTTTATCGCGGAAGATTGGCGCAAAAGATCGCGGAAGATAGCAAGAAACACGGTGGCGTAATGACCGTAGACGATCTCGCTAATCACAGGGGATTCTGGACCGATTGCATCCAGAATGACTATGGTGATTTCACCATTCATGAAATTCCCCCTAGCGGACAAGGCATTGTCACCTTAATCGCGGCCGGCATTCTGAAGTATCTGTCAATTGAGCGCTATGAAATGTTATCGGCAGACAGTATCCATCTTCAGATCGAGGCCATAAAGGCCGGTTTTTTTGTTGCGCATCAAAATGTATCTGATCCCAAAACGATGCAAATTTCCAGTGATGAAATTCTCAACGATCAAGTTCTTCAAAAATGTGCGGAAGAGATTAGCATCGACCAGGCGCGGACTCCCAATATCCAGTTTCATCGCGACAAGGGAACGGTTTATCTCGCCACAGCAGATGCATCTGGCATGATGGTGTCTATGATTCAGTCTCATTACGACAACTTCGGATCAGGAATGGTCGTGCCGGGAACTGGAATTTCTATGCATAACCGCGGCGCCGGCTTTGTACTTGAAGACGGGCATCCAAACCAAGTCGCGGGAAACAAGCAACCGTTCCACACGATTATTCCCGCGTTTGCGACTCAAAACGGTAAGCCCGTCATGGCTTTTGGCGTCATGGGTGCGCATCATCAGCCCCAGGGTCAAATTCAGCTGTTAAATGCGATCGTTCATCATGGATGCTCGCCCCAACAATCACTCGACGCACCGAGATGGCATGTTCACGAAGACTTCGCGGTCACGCTCGAAACGGATCTTGCCCATCTTGAAGCCGAGCTGTCGCGTCGTGGCCATCACATACGACCTCACGAAAAAGCCGGGCTTTTTGGCGGCGGTCAGGTCGTCATACGTTGCGGAGACGGCTATGCCGGCGGCTCTGATCCCCGAAAAGATGGGCAGACTGTCGGATTTTAGGGCGCTTTCGTGACACAAACGGGCTACCCACAGCGTCTCGAGCATCTACGCCAGAGTCTGCGCTCGCACACCGGACCAAACATCCGGCTTGACAAGGCAACATCGAATCTTTTTCGTAACCGCGATACAAGCCACTCTGGACTGGATGTTAGAAGCTTTCAGCATGTGCTCTCGGTAGACCCGGCCACAAGATCCATTGAGACCGAAGGCATGGTCACCTACGAAGATCTAGCAGACGCGGCGCTTGCGCATGGCATGATGCCAGCTGTCGTGCCTCAATTAAAGTCGATCACCATAGGGGGAGCGGTGGGTGGTATCGGAATCGAATCAAGCTCATTTCGGTACGGTCTACCCCATGAAACGGTCCATGAAATGGACGTACTTCTTGGCAATGGTGATGTCATCACCTGCCGACCCGACAATGAATATCGTGATCTTTTTTTGGGACTCGCCAACTCTTACGGCACCCTCGGTTACATTTTGCGCCTTGCGATCGAAGGCATTCCAGTAAAACCGTATGTCCGCCTGACCTATATCCACTGTAACAGCGCCCAAGATTTCTTTAAAACAATAGATGAGACGTGTCGCGGCAGCTATGACTTCGTCGATGGCGTTGTCTTTGCACCAGGCGATCACTATCTGGTTTTAGGCGAATTCTGCGATGAAGCGCCTTACACAAGCGACTACACCTACCTCGATATTTTTTATCGCTCAATAAGGTCTCGAAGTGAAGATTACCTAACCGTTCGAGACTATCTATGGCGTTGGGACACAGACTGGTTCTGGTGCTCGAAAAATCTATTCGCCCAAAACCCGTTAGTACGCCGACTTCTGGGCCGAAAGCGTCTCAATTCCATCACCTATCAGAAAGTCATGCGATGGAATACCCGGGTTGGCTTGACCCGAAAACTCAACGGGGTAACTGGCATTCATCGCGAATCGGTCATTCAGGATGTTGACATCCCCATTGAAAATGCGCCGGAGTTTCTCCAATTTTTTGATCAGGAAATCGGTATTCGCCCGGTTTGGATCTGTCCTGCCCGCCATGATGGGGCTCGGGGAGAATATCCGCTTTTTCCGATGAAAAAAGATACGCTTTACATCAATTTCGGGTTCTGGGATGGCATCCAGTCGCAACAGGCCTACCCAACGGGTCACTTTAATCGCCTCATTGAGGAGAAGGTTGCCGAATTGGGCGGTATCAAGTCGCTGTATTCTGAAAGCTTTTATCCCAGAGATGAATTCAGCGAGATTTTTGGCGGTGATGAATATCAAGCCCTCAAAGCGAAATACGATCCAGACAATAAGCTTAAAGACCTTTACCAAAAATGCGTGCTCAGCCACTGACAAATTTAGGCACTTGAAAATTTACATTTCATCCCCATCACTCTAGTTGAATCATTTTTCGCGGTAGCGTGTGACCTACGCTCTTAAAACCACTAGTCTTTCGAAAACCTACGGAA
>Ga0209263_1001726_pt1 | contig 12188 bp, 10 predicted proteins | sample SaaInlV_DNA_100m_FD_184684 | JGI IMG/M metagenome (GOLD analysis project Ga0209263, IMG submission 184684) | Marine microbial communities from expanding oxygen minimum zones in the Saanich Inlet - SI075_LV_DNA_100m (SPAdes) (version 2) | ecosystem: Environmental > Aquatic > Marine > Unclassified... | reverse complement strand
AAGGTTTATAACCTTCGGTAGCTAGACCAGCTGCAAAAGTTACAGCATGTTGTTCAGCTATACCTACATCAAACATTCTTCTTGGAAATTCTTTTCCAAAAATATCCATGCCTGTGCCACCTGGCATTGCAGCTGTTATTCCAACAATTTTGCTATCTTTTTGGGCATGCTTAACTAGGGTGTTAGCAAATACTTTTGTATAAGCTGGAAGATTGCTTCCACTTTTAGCTTGCTCACCTGTCTTCACATTAAATTTTGACACACCATGGTAATGATCAGATGCTTTTTCTGCATATGAGTAGCCTTTTCCTTTTTGTGTTTTAATATGAATCATGATTGGACCTTCATGCTTCAAGTCCCTTGCATTTTTAAGAATTGGAACAAGACTCGTTAAGTCATGACCGTCTATCGGACCTGCATAATAAAAACCTAAGGAGTTAAATAATGTTCCTCCAGTAACTGCAGATCTTAAAAAATCTTCAGCTTTACCAGCTTTTGCACTAAACCGTTTTGAAAACGAGGACATTATCAATTTAATTGTTTCTCTTAAACTAAAATAAATTTTTCCAGTAAATAGCTTTGCCAGATAAGTCCTCATAGCACCTACTGGTTTTGCAATTGACATATCGTTATCATTCAAAATAACAATCATTTTTGTTTTTGATGCTCCTGCATTATTCATAGCCTCATAAGCCATGCCTGCACTTATTGCACCATCGCCAATTACAGCAATTACATTAGAGGATTTATTTGCTAATTTATTTGCTTCAGCAATTCCTAGTGCTGAAGATATAGATGTTGAGCTATGAGCAGCACCAAAAGGATCATATTCGCTCTCTGATCTTTTGGTAAATCCTGACAAACCATTTCCTTGTCTTAAAGATCTAATCTTATTTTTTCTTCCAGTTAAAATTTTATGTGGATAAGATTGATGCCCTACATCCCAGATTAATTTATCATTAGGTGTGTCAAAAACATAATGAAGAGCAACTGTTAGTTCTACCACTCCTAAACCTGCACCTAAGTGTCCTCCAGTTTCAGACACTGCACCAATCATCTCCTCTCTAACTTCATCAGAAACTTTTTGCAAATCATATTCTGTTAACTTTCTTAAATCAGAAGGAAAATTTATGTCATTTAAAAATTTATAATTTTGCATTACTTTTTTCTGTGTAAAATATAATTTAATGTCTCTTTAATATTTTTAGAATTTGAACTGTATCTTTTTAAATTCTTATTTGTTTTTAAGATAATCCTATCACAATATTTAATTGCATTCATATAACCTAATAAGCTTATTAATGTAGCTTTACCTTTTTTTTGATCTTTTCCTGTTTTTTTCCCGGCTATTTTAGAGCTACCTTTAAAATCAATTAAATCATCAGCTATTTGGAATAATAAACCTATATCAGAACCAATATTTTCAAAAAATTTAATTTCTTTAACATTTTTTTTTTTAATAATTGCAGGAGCAGCACAGCAAAAACTGAATAATTTTCCTGTTTTTTTAATTTCCATTTCTATAATCTTGCTTTTAGATATCTTTTTTTTTTCGTAACTAAGATCTAGATATTGACCACCAGCTATACCTAGGTGACCTGAACATTCAGATAATTTTTTAATTAAATTAACTTTAGTTTTTTCACTTATTTGCAAACTAGGACATGCTAAAATTTCAAATGCCATTGTAAGTAGTGAGTTTCCAGCAAGGACCGCTGTGGACTCTCCAAATTTAATGTGTGTAGATGGTTTTCCTCTTCTTATTTTGTCGTTATCCATGCATGGTAAATCATCATGAATAAGTGAATAAGCATGAATACATTCTACAGCAGCACCAATAGCAATTAATGTTTTATAATCTATTGTTAACAAGGAGCCAGCATCAATTAAAATTTTAGATCTAATTTTTTTTCCACCAGGAAATAAACCATACTTCATGGCTGGAATTAATTTAGAGTTATTCTGCTTATCAATAAATTTCTTTAGAAAAAGGTTTGTATCTTTTGCAATCCTATCAAGCTTAGTTTTTCATTTTTTTTGACAATTTCTCTAACTTTTTTATTGGTTTCTTCACCTATAGATTTAAAACTTTTATGAAATTTTTTCTCAATAATATTGTTCAACTTCAATAGTTGCTGATAGCTTTCAACAGAATTATTTAGATCTTTTTCATTTTCTAAAGACTCTAATATTTGATTTGCTTGATCTGTTAGCTCTTCAAGCGTACTTGTATTATTATCAGGTAGTAAATTTTTATCTTTCATATAATAATAATTATTAATACATGAAATCTATTCAATCAAATATCAAAAAAGCTAAAAAATATTTAGATAAAAATCATTGTGTGGCTGTGCCAACTGAAACTGTCTATGGTTTAGCTGGAAATGCTTATTCAGACCTCTCAGTAAAAAAGATATTTGGGTTAAAAAAAAGACCTATGAACAACCCTCTAATTGTTCATTATTTAGATATCAATAAGCTTAAAGATGATTGCTATATTAATGATAATTTTATTAAACTTTATAATAAGTTCTCTCCTGGACCAATTACATTTATCCTGAAATTAAAAAAAGACTCTAAAATCTCTAAATTTGTAACTAATAAACAAAAAAGCCTCGCTGTTCGTTTTCCTAAGCATCCTCTATTTAAAAAACTACTCAAAAATTTAGGCTATCCTTTGGCTGCTCCAAGTGCAAATATATCAACCAGATTAAGCTCGGTTAAAGCGTCTGATGTTATTGAAGAGTTTGGATCAAGGATTAAATATGTCTTAGATGGAGGCAAGTGTCAGATTGGTTTAGAATCCACTATTATAAATCTTTTAGATAAACCAACAATACTTAGATTTGGAGGATTAGATATTTCAAAAATAAAAAAAATATTAAAAAAGCGAGTTTTAATTAAAACTAATTCAAAAAATAAAATTGCACCTGGTCAATTTCCTTTGCATTACTCACCTGGTATTCCATTAAGAACAAATGTTAAAAAACCAAAAAAAAATGAAGCCTTTGTGTTAATAAAAAAAAGAAAAACTACTTTTAACAATTACTACTATTTAAGTAAAAAAAATGATCTTCAGCAATCAGCTAAAAATCTTTACTCATTATTAAGAAAAATTAAAAAAGATGGTTATAAAATGATTGCAGTTGAAAAAATTCCAAATAAAGGGATTGGCAAAACAATTAATGATAGATTGAAAAGAGCCTCAAGATATTAAATGACAAATTCAATTGAAGTAATAAATTTATCAAAGAGAGAAAGGTACTTTAATCAATATTGGTGAATAAATTGGCGCGCCTGCTAGGAGTCGAACCCAGAACCTCCTGATCCGAAGTCAGGCGCTCTATCCAGTTGAGCTACAAGCGCATATAGTATTAATATTACATTTTATGGAAAAAAACATTAATTTTATAGTTGAAGACAATGAAAATAATCTAAGGGTTGATGTTTTAATAAACAAAAGAGAAGAATTAATTAGCAGAACCAGAATTAAAAACTTAATTCTAAAAGAAAAATTAAAATTAAATGATGAAATCATTAAAAGTCCTTCAAAAAAAGTTGTTCATGGTGACAAATTAAGTCTTACTATTCCAGAACCTGAAGAAGCATCCTTAAAACCTTATAATTTTCAACTAGATATAATTTATGAAGATGAAGATTTACTAGTTATTAATAAACCAGCTGGAATAATTATGCATCCTGGCGCTGGAAATTATGACGAAACAATTGTGAATGCTTTAATACATTATGATAAAAACTCACTATCAACCATTGGTGATGAGCTAAGACCAGGAATAGTTCACAGAATAGATAAAAATACATCTGGCCTGGTCGTTATTGCAAAAAATAATGAAACTCATGAACACCTATCAAAACAATTTAGCGATCATACAATTACCAGGGTATATCAGCTTTTAATTTGGGGTAAACTTAGACCATCAACTGGTAAAATTGATACTTTTATAACTCGAAGTTCGAAGAATAGACAGTTAATGGAAGTAAGCCAATCTAAAGGTAAGCATGCAGTCACTAATTATAAAACCATAGAAATTTTTGAAAATGATAAAACACCAACATTAAGTTTGGTAGAATGTAAATTGGAAACTGGAAGAACACATCAAATCAGAGTGCATATGACTTTTAAGGGCAACAGCATAGTTGGAGATGATAAATATAAAAAGAAATATAAAAAATTAAAAAATATTGATGTGGGCATAGAAAGCTTGATCTTAAAACTGGACAGACAATTTTTGCATGCAAAAACTCTGGGCTTCATTCATCCAAAAACCAATGAAGAAATGATTTTTTCCTCAATTTTGCCACAAGAATTGAATAATTTATTGAAAATGCTTAGAAATACTAGCGAATAAATCATTGAAAATTTAATATAGTTAACTAAATAAGTACAGCCATGAACGCAACATTTAATAGCAACTTACCAGCACTTTCAAATGAAGGAGGTTTGTCTGCATATCTGGAACAAATTAAAAAATTTCCAATGCTTGCTGCAGAAGAAGAATATATGTTGGCAAAAAATTGGAAAACTACAGGAAATATTAAAGCAGCAGAAAAATTAGTTACCAGCCATCTAAGATTAGTAGCTAAAATTGCAATGGGCTACAAAGGTTATGGGTTACCTGTAAATGAAATGATCTCTGAAGGAAACGTTGGCCTTATGCAAGCTGTTAAAAAATTTGAGCCAGAAAAAGGTTTTAGATTAGCAACATATGCAATGTGGTGGATCAAAGCTTCTATTCAAGAATATATACTAAGATCTTGGAGCTTAGTTAAGATAGGAACAACTACAGCTCAAAAAAAATTATTTTTTAATCTTAAAAAAATTAAAAATCAAATAGCACCACAAACAGAAGGTGATTTAAGAGACGAACATGTTAATGAAATAGCTAATAAATTAGCTGTAAGTAAAAATGAAGTTGTCTCAATGAATAGAAGACTTTCTGGTAAAGAGTTTTCATTAAATGCTCAAGTTGGTGAAGATGGAGATGAATGGCAAGATTGGTTAGTCGATAAAGAATTAGATCATGATCTAAAATTTGCTCATCAAGAAGAAATGGAACAAAGAAAAGATTTATTAAAAAATTCAATTAAAGTTTTAAATGAAAGAGAAAAAGAAATTTTATATTCTAGAAGATTAAATGATAATCCAACAACTTTAGAGGACTTGAGTAAAAAACATAAAATTAGTAGAGAAAGAGTAAGACAAATTGAAAATAAAGCATTTGAGAAACTACAAAAACAAATGCTACTTATGGCAAAATCTAAAAATTTATTACCTGTAAATTAAATATCAAAAGGATTTTCAACTAAAATTGTATCATCTCTTTCAGGACTGGTAGATACACTAGACACTTTCGCACCTATAAAATTTTCAACTGCATAAATATACTTTTTTGCATTTTCTGGTAAAGCATTCATGTCTTTGATCCCATTCGTAGATATTTTCCATCCAGGAAAAGTCTTATAAACTGGTTTTATTTTTAACTGATCTTCAACTGCGGCGGGCAAATAATCTATTTTTTTTCCATCAAGTTCATACTCAACACACATTTTGATTTCATCTAATTCATCAAGAACATCAAGTTTAGTAAGTGCAACACCATCTATGCCTGAAATTTTTATTGTCTGTCTAACCAAAACACCGTCAAACCATCCACATCTTCTTTTTCTACTAGTAACTGTACCAAACTCTTTTCCTCGAGTTCCCAGTAATTCTCCAACATCATCTGTTAATTCTGTTGGAAAAGGACCCTCCCCAACTCTTGTTGTGTAAGCTTTAGTAATACCTAAAACATAATTAATTGAATTTGGACCACATCCTGTACCTGTTGCAGCACTTGATGCAACAGTGTTAGAAGAAGTTACATAAGGATACGTACCATGATCCACATCTAATAAAATTCCCTGAGCGCCTTCAAATAAAATTTTCTTTTTTTGTTTTTTGAACTCATCAATTTTAAGCCAAACTGGCTGAGAAAATTTTAATATTTGAGGTGCAATTTTTAATAAATCTGATTTTAGTTGTTCTTTTTTAAAAATTTTTTTTCCTAAACCTTTTCTGATGGCATTATGGTGAACTAAAACTGACTCCAATCTTTGATCCAAATTTTTTTCAGACCTAAGATCCATTACTCTAATTGATCTTCTACCAACTTTGTCTTCGTATGCAGGGCCAATACCTCTTCTAGTTGTTCCAATTTTACTTTTGCCTGCTGCATCTTCTCTTATTTCATCCATTTCTCTATGAAACGGTAAAATTAAATTTGCAGCTTCAGAAATAATGAAATTATTTACATCTACATCTACACCTTTTAATTTTATTTCTTCAATTTCTTCTAGTAACGCCCACGGATCAACAACTACTCCATTTCCAATAATTGAAATTTTATTTTTACGTACAATACCGGATGGTAATAATCTTAATTTATAAGTCACTCCATCAATTACTAATGTGTGACCTGCATTGTGTCCTCCTTGGAATCTAATTACTACATCGGCTTGTTCTGAAAGCCAATCAACGATCTTGCCTTTTCCTTCATCGCCCCATTGGGATCCAACTACAACTATATTTTTCATTATCTAAATTTTCTTTCTATATTAATTGTATGAAGATGATTAATTGGACCATGGCCTTTTCCATATTTGGGATTTGTTTTAATGCCAGAATTTACATAGTTAATACCAAGCTCACAAGATTTCTTTATAGGTTTTCCACATGATAAAAATGTAGTAATTGCACTAGATAAAGTGCAACCGGTCCCATGCGTATTTTTTGTTTTATATCTTTTACTATTAAAAATTTTAATATCAGATTTTGAAACAAATATATCTTCAACTGTTTTTGATGTTAAATGACCTCCTTTAATTAATACGTTACTTGCACCAATTTCTATTAATTTATGTGCAGCAAAGATCATGTCTTCTTTGCATTTAATTTTAGTATTAGTTAATATTTCAGCCTCTGGAATATTTGGAGTGATTAATGAAACTGTCTGTATTAATTTATTTTTTAATAACTTAATTGCATAATCATTTATTAATTTAGTTCCCCCTTTTGCAACCATTACGGGATCAAGAACTATTCTTTTTACTTTAATTTTTTTTAGGGAATTAATAACGGCATCAATTACTTTAGCGGAATGTAGCATTCCAATTTTAATTGCATCAGGATAAATATCTTTAGCAGTAAACAAAATTTGATTTGAGATTTCTTTTGGTAGGACTGGAATAACTGATTTAACTCCAGTTGTGTTTTGAGCTGTAATAGCAGTAATTGCTGTCATCGCATAAGAACCAAGTGCTGTGATGGTCTTGATATCAGCCTGTATTCCAGCTCCACCTGAAGAATCTGATCCTGCAATAATTAATACTTTTGAATTAGGCTTCACTTTATTTTTTTTAAAATAATATTTATACACTTATCTAAAAGTTGCTTGTTTTCACTTTCACCCATAACTCGTATTTTTGACTCTGTACCAGATGCTCTAACTAAAATTCTTCCATAACCTTTCATTAATTTTTCTGCTTTTTTTATAGATTTTTTTAATTCTGAGTCTTTAATTATCGATTTATCTTTAACTAAAATATTTTTTAAAATTTGAGGAGTTTTTTTAAACTTATTAAAAAAAGAGCTAGCTTTTCTTCCTTTTCTTATTGCAAATAAAACTTCTAAAGCAACCAGTAATCCATCTCCAGTAGTTGCAAACTTTCCTAAAATAATATGCCCAGATTGTTCACCACCTAGATTAAAATTATTTTTTTGCATTTTTTCTTTTACATACCTATCTCCAACATTTGCTCTAATAAATTTTATGTTTTCAGATTTAAAAAATTTTTCTATACCGTAATTTGACATCAAAGTGCCAACAACACCACCTCTTAACATTTTTTTGTTTTTCCATCTTGAGGCTAATGCTGCAATTATTTGATCTCCATCAATTATATTACCTAATTCATCAATCATTATAATTCTATCAGCATCACCATCTAGAGAAATACCAAGATGAGCTTTGTTTTTTTTTACACCAAGTTTAATCTTATTTGGATATGTAGAGCCACATTTATGATTAATATTCTTGCCATTTGGATTTATACCTACAGCTATTACTTTTGCCCCTAAAGACTTTAATAATTCAGGTCCTGCTTTGTAGCCCGCACCATTTGCACAATCAATTACTATTCGCAATCCTTTTAAATTGAATTCCTTTGGAAAATTTTTTTTTAAAATTTTTAGATATTCTTTTGTCGCATTTTCTAATCTTTTTACTCTACCTAATTTCTCTGGACTTGAGAGATTTTTTGTAATTTTTTTATCAATTAAATTTTCTATTTTTTTTTCAATTTTATCAGATAGCTTCATGCCATCTGGGCCAAATAATTTTAAACCATTATCATGATGTGGATTATGAGAAGCAGTTATCATAATACCCATATTAGCTTTCATTGCTTTTGTTAACATGGCCAATCCATTTGTTGGCAAGGGTCCAAGTGTGTAAACATGCATTCCAGCTGATGTCAGACCTGAAACTAATGCTGGCTCTAGAGTATAACCAGACAATCTTGTATCTTTAGCTATTATTGCTGTTTGTTTTATTTTTTTTTGTGATTTAAAAAAAGTACCTGATGCTAGGCCAAACTTAAAAAACATATCACCATTAATATACTTGCTATTAATCGCACCTCTTATTCCATCTGTTCCAAAATATTTTTTTGACATTATTATTTTGTTATTTCTTTAAAGACTTTTATACCTTGAAGCAATTCATTTACATCATGAATTCTAAAAATTTGCACTCCTTGCATCATTAAATAAATTGACGAAGCGACTGTTCCTCCAATTCTATTTTTAGTATCATTTTTTCTTGCTATTTCTTTAATAAATCTTTTTCTTGAATTACCTACAAGTATAGGAAAGCCTAAGGAGTGAAAGATAGAAATATTGCTTATAAGATTAATGTTGTGTTTTAAATTTTTTCCAAAGCCTATACCTGGATCAATAATAATATTATTGTGTTTTATTCCAATTTTTTTTAAAAAATTTATTTTTTTTTCAAAAAAATCATAGATATCTAATAATTCATTTTTATATTGTGGTTTATTTTGCATTTTTTCAGGTGTTCCTTGTGAATGTTGAATAATAAAAGGAGTTTTATATTTTTTTAAAACATTAACAGTTTCAGAATCATAATCTAATCCAGACACATCATTAATAATTTTAATACCATATTTAATTCCTTTTTTCATAACTTCAGATTTTCTTGTATCTAATGAAATTGGAATTTTTTTACTTACCAGCTTAATAACCCTTTCTATTCTCTTCCATTCTATTTCTTTATTTATTGCTTTTGATCCAGGTTTAGTAGACTCTCCACCTATATCTATAATATTTGCACCTGCATCAAACATTTTTAATGCATGCTTTAATCCTTTGTTATCTTTATTAAATTTTCCTCCATCAGAAAAACTATCTGGTGTGAGATTTAATACACCCATTATATTTGGCACTTTTAAAAAATTAAAATTTGAAAAATTTTTTTTTTTTGATTTAATTTTTTTTAAATCGAATTTGACTTGTTCTCTTAATGATTTGGATAAACTATTTATTTTATTTATAGAAATTTTTTTTTTTAAAGCTCTTGAAATTATTTCAATATGGTCAAATGAAATTTTTTTATTTCCATTAAGAGGAATTGTTTTGTTGATATTTACTAATAGCTTTGACTCATTACCATAATAGAAATTACACGCTCTTGTGTAATATCTTCTCATTTTTTTATGTTAATGAACTATTTTCGGTTTTAAGCCCATAGCTCCCAAAGCTGAGCTTTGATCGTCATTTTCTTCTAGTTTTTCAACCACTTTATCTTTTGGGTATAAATTTTTATTAATTATATTTTCAATTTCTTCACCCGTTAAAGTTTCATAAGTGATAAGGGCTTTGGCAATTTTGTGTAGGTCATCAATTTTTTCAGTTAATATTTTTGTAGCTTGGTTATAACCCTCATCAACTAGTTTTCTAATTTCTTTATCGATCTTTTTAGCTATCTCCTCTGAGACTGATTGTGTTTGGGTAACTGATCTACCTAAAAATACTTCTTCTTGATTTTCTCCATATTCTATTGGCCCCATTTCTTCACTCATTCCATATTTTGTTACCATAGCTCTAGCAAGCTGTGTGGCTTGGTTAATATCTGATCCACTACCACCACCAGCACCTGTAGATATATTATCTTTTCCAAAAATTAATTCTTCAGCAACTCTTCCGCCAAAACATACGGCCATTCTTGCTTTTAAATATTTTATTGAATATCCATGCTTGTCTCTTTCTGGTAAATTCATAACCATACCAAGAGCTCTACCTCTTGGAATTATAGTTGCTTTGTGTATTGGATCGTAGATTGGCATATTAAATGATACTAAAGCATGCCCTCCCTCATGATATGCTGTTAATTTTTTTTCATCTTCTGTCATTACCATTGATCGTCTTTCAGATCCCATCATTACTTTATCTTTAGCTTCTTCAAACTCAATTAAAGTAACAATTCTTTTATTCTTCCTTGCAGCTAACAAAGCTGATTCATTTACTAAATTGGCTAAATCTGCACCTGAAAAGCCTGGAGTTCCTCTTGCAATAGTTCTTAAATTTACATCTGGTGCCATTTTAATTTTTTTAACGTGGACTTTTAAAATTTTTTCTCTTCCAATAATGTCTGGGTTTGAGACAACCACTTGTCTATCAAATCTTCCAGGTCTTAATAAAGCTGGATCAAGTACGTCAGGTCTGTTCGTTGCTGCAATGATAATAACGCCTTCATTAGTTTCAAATCCATCCATTTCTACTAATAATTGGTTTAAGGTTTGTTCTCTTTCATCATTTCCACCACCTAAACCAGCACCTCTGCTTCTACCAACTGCATCTATTTCATCTATAAAAATTATACAGGGTGAATTTTTTTTACCCTGCTCAAACATATCTCTTACTCTTGAAGCACCAACCCCAACAAACATTTCTACAAAATCTGATCCTGAAATTGTAAAAAAAGGAACACCGGCTTCACCTGCAATTGCTCTTGCTAATAATGTTTTTCCAGTACCTGGAGGACCAACCAACAATGCTCCTCGTGGAATTTTTCCACCCAGTCGGCTAAATTTTTTTGGATCTTTTAAAAATTCTACAATTTCTTCCACCTCTTCTTTAGCTTCTTCAATACCAGCAACATCGTTAAATGTTACTTTTCCTTTAAGTTCATTCATCATTTTAGCTTTAGACTTCCCAAATCCCATTGCGCCACCTTTTCCACCTTGCATTTGTCTCATAAAGAAAATCCAAACAGCTATTAGTAGTAACATTGGGAACCAAGATAAAAGAACACCAAATAATGAAGGCATTTTTTCTTCTAATGGTGAAGCAGAAATACTCACGCCTTTGTCAGATAATTTTTCAATCAAATTTGGGTCATTAGGTGAGTAAGTAGAAAATGAGTTACCATTTGAAAACATCCCATTTATATTATTTCCTTGGATCTCAACTTTTAGTACTTCTCCATTCTCGACAGAGGTCAAAAATTCTGAAAAAATAATTTGATTACCCCCTCTGATGTTTGATTGAGGGTTTTTAAACATATTGTAAAGTCCTATTGTCAAAAAGACGATGATGCCCCACATTGCCAAATTTTTTAAATTCATAGAGATAAGATAATAATTATTGTGAGTTAAACAAGTGACAAAATATCATTAATTAATTGAATTTTATTACTCTTTAGACAAAATTAGTGTTTGATTAACCTTTTTAATTATACAATCACCTAAAGTTACTTTAAATGAGGATTTAGATTTTATTAAGTGAATAATTTTATCAATCTTTTTTCCTCTCACAGCATAATATTTTTTTCCTACAAGCTTAATTACTTCGGCTAAAGATCTAAATACAACTTCATTGGATTGAGAAAAAAAATCTTCCTTTAAAATAGCTTTTTGTTTATTTTGTAAAATTGTTACATTTTTATCTAGGTTTTTTTTTGTGTAAAATTTTACATTTTCATTAGCAAGTTTTAAATTTTTTATTGTTAAAAAAAACTTTTTTCTATCCAATCCTTCTAAACTTAATTGCTCTAAAAAATTTCTTATTTTTACTCGTTTAAATTTATCATCTTCATTTGATGGATCTTTGA
>Ga0209263_1001608_pt1 | contig 12643 bp, 17 predicted proteins | sample SaaInlV_DNA_100m_FD_184684 | JGI IMG/M metagenome (GOLD analysis project Ga0209263, IMG submission 184684) | Marine microbial communities from expanding oxygen minimum zones in the Saanich Inlet - SI075_LV_DNA_100m (SPAdes) (version 2) | ecosystem: Environmental > Aquatic > Marine > Unclassified... | reverse complement strand
TCAAAAACATGTCAGAATTGGTCAAGATCTTGATTTACTAAGGGAAGAAAATAAAAATTATATTTTAACAGAGTTTGGTCAAAACTTTTACGATACAATTCCTACAAAAAACAACAATCAAAAGTTCATCGATGCAATAAATAATGAATTAAAACAAAAATTGAGTGAAAAAATTTCAGAGACGCCAGAATTTATCAAAACCAAATTAGGCAAAACAGTAGTAGATATTCAAATTAAAAATGGGGAATCAAAAATTTTCATAGATAAAATGCATGCAAAGAACATCAGCAAGAATATTTTGGAACTTATGAAAGAAGTAGATTTGATTTCGTACAAATGCGGAGAATATAAGATTTCATCTAAAATCGGACATAGCATCCCAAATAAACGAAGAAGACCAATTTCAGAAAATGAATTATACAAAATTTTGGAAATTCAAAGGAAAAATGGGGAAAAATCTGAAGAAGCAACCATTGAAAAAGAAAGAACAAGGTTAAGAAATTTGGGCGTAAAGGAATCGGTTTTAGATAGGATAAATAGAAAAAGCAAGGAGGATTCCAGTGCAGGATACGACATAGATTCTTTTAACAATGCAGAAATCGGAATGGATTTTGACAGGTTTATCGAAGTTAAATCAACAACTGGAGATTATCCCATATTTTATTGGTCTGAAAACGAAAGAGAAAAAGCAAGGGAACTAGGAGACAAGTATTTTATTTATATCTGGATAAATTTTGGAAAATCTGAACAACGGCTGATAGAACCAATTCAAAATCCATATCAGCAAATTGTAGAAAAAAAACACGGCAAAGTAAAGGAAATTGTTACGTGGGAAGTGGCATGGGATGAGAGAGAGAAATAATAGAAAAATAGAATCATCTTTTGGAAAAATTTCAAAAGAATTTACAAATGAAAATGAATTTTCGTTGTGGGAAACTCAAATTTTTGAAATGATTCGAATCTCAGGCATTTCTATTAAAAAAAAATTTAGAAATTTTGTTTTGTTTTCAGGAGATAGAAAAGAACGGTACATTCCAGATTCATTGGTAGAGGGATTTGAGTACAAGGGCAAAGAAATAATTTTAGAAGCACATGAGAAAATTTCTGAAGAAGATGTAAAGAAATATAGAAGATTTCGTGGATTGTTTGGTTCATCATATTACTTGATCATGATAGTGACGGATAGTGAAGAGGCGATTTGGAAAGAAAAACAAAAAGGAAAAGAAGGCGGAATTTTCAATGAGATCTATACGGAAGCAAACATGGAGCAATTGATCAATAATTTAAAAAAATGGAAAGACGGATATGATGAAATGATTTCCCAGTATGCTCAAAATGCATCATGCCCCCCACCGCCAAAAGGACACGGATGCGGAATTGCTGCAAAAGGGTTTGAGGAGATTACCGAAATTTTTGGATACAGGGGCAAAAGGGTTCAGTCATTGTGCAGAGCATGCAGAAAAGAACATGCCAGAAAACAAAAAAATAAATTAAAAAAATAAAACAACAGTCAGAATTATTTCCAAATCAAGAGTTTTATCTAAAGAGAAACCAAATCAATCAACATGTCTAGCCTGATAAAATCCCCGCTGCGCTATCCCGGGGGCAAATCAAGGGCAGTAAAGGAGATTTGGAAATACATAGAGCCGCTAGAGCCTAAAACACTATGCTCACCGTTCTTTGGAGGGGGTTCTTTGGAGATATTTTGTGCCCAGAAGGGAATCAAAGTACATGGATATGACAATTTTCGACCACTGGTGGATTTTTGGATATGGTTGCTAAAAGATCCAAAGAAACTGGCCAAAAATGTCAAAACATACCATCCTTTAACGCCTCGAAAAAAATTCTATGATTTACAAAAAGAACATGTCACAATCAAAGATTCATTTCAAAGAGCCGTGATGTTTTATGTTTTAAATCGTACGTCGTTTTCTGGATCCACATTATCAGGAGGAATGGCATCAGGGGGTGTGGATGACAATCCTAGATTTACAGAATCATCAATTAAAAGAATAAATGATTTCAAAATTGATAATCTAAATGTAAAATTTGCTTCTTTTGAAAAATCCATTCTAAAACATCCCAAAGACTTACTTTACTTGGATCCACCATATCTAATTAAAAATAAACTATATGGGAATAGAGGAGATTTGCATAAAAATTTCAAACATGATGCATTGGCAGAAATCTTAAAGAAAAGAAAAAAATGGATTTTATCATATAACAATTCAAAAGAAGTTAGAGAATTATATTCAGACTACCACATTGAAGAGCCAAAGTGGTCCTATGGAATGTCAAAAGATAAGAAATCAAAAGAGGTTTTAATTTTTAGCAGTGATATCCCAATTGAACATAAACAAGATTAAGTAAAAAGTATGAAAGTTTTTCCCAGATAAATTGTAAGCAACAAAATGATTTTGAACGTATGACCATAATTGATGGGGTATTATCTGATGATAGATATCGACACTATTGGAAAAAAGCGTTGATTGAATTGGACATTATTGATGCCCAAAACTCAAAGAATAAAAAAAATATTTTTCTCTACAGACACGATGATGATCTTGCAGTAATTAGTGTGTGGACATCACCTAAAAGAACAAAAACAAATCCACTGCCCCGTGTATTTTCTACCCTTGGACACAGTGGAAAGAAGATTACCATAATCCCCGTATTGAAAGAAGAGGGGGTATCAGGGGAACAAAATTTGATTCACGCCAATACCGTATATTGGATGAGCAGTTTGGGTGTGTATGTGATTATTGGATATTACACAAAAGCAATTCTAGGCACAGTTGGCAAACAATCATCAAATGCCAAGGAAGGAAAACCTAGTAACGAGGGAAAACCAAAATTTGCAGACCAAGTCCTAAACCTGAATGACATTAGGAGACAAATTAATCTCATAATGACTGGAAATTCGGATGTTAACATATGGAACAGCAGACAAATTCAACAAATTCCCAAACTATTACAAAAATCAATAGAGACCTATGAAGAAATGGGGATAAAGCACAATGTTCCATTAAAAAAACAAGCGTTAGAAAAAAAGAAGAAAAAAGCTCAGGTGTGGGGAATGGATATAAGAATAATGTTTGATGATTTTACAAGAGATGAGATTGCAGCTCAAAACAGAGAGACAAAAACAGACCATAAACATGAAGACATCCCAGAAGATTATGGAGGTAAAGGGAAATTCAATATTCAATGTAGAGAATCTGAAATACTTTACTTGACTGCAGATGCAGTATCTATTGATGAAGATTCTAAAGTTATTACAATTACAGAGGCAAAAAATACAACAAAAAAGGATTTTCCTAGTGATGATGACATACGAGATGATTTAATGAAATTAATGCTGTTTAAAAAATCAAAATTCACAATCAAAGGAGAAAAATACGAAAAAAAGTTAAGATGTTGTTTGAAAGGAAAAGGAACAAGTAAAGCGTTTGAAGAAAAATTTGTTGAATTAATCAAGGAATGTAATGCTAATGAAATAGAATTAAGATTTAACAACAAAGAAATCATATCAACATAACATTACAACATAACATTACAAAATATTCTACAATACCTAATAGTTATTTAATTTAAAATCCAATTCTTCATGTGAAAAAGAAATCACAGTATGATGTCTATTTTGGAAATGCATCAAAGATGGATGAATTAAAAGATGGTGAAGTATCCCTAGTTGTAACTTCCCCTCCATACTATAATGCCCCGTTTGATTATGAGGGATTATTCCAAGATTATGATGAATATTTAGAATTACTCAAGAATGTAGCTGAACAATTAAAGAAGAAAGTAGCGCCAGGAAGGATAGTTGCAATTATCACTGATGATATGTTAGTTAAGGCTAGAAAATACCCAATTGTTGCAGATACAACTCGAGCATTTATTGATGCAGGATTTCAATATAGAGAGAAAATTACATGGTTAAAGCCAAAAGGATACATCAGAATTAGTAAGAGAAGTGGAGTTGTCATGGCATATCCATATCCGATGTATTATTATCCAGATAACAGACAAGAAAGTATTTTGATATTTCAAAATGGTCCATACCAATATGAAGATAGAAAACAAATGTCCCAAAGAGAGCAAAAAAGAAACAAGATTGATCTTACAGACTACAACAAAGGAGACATGTACATGAATACCTGGGAAATTACCAATGTTTTACCAAGAAAAGGTAGATTGGAAGAAGGCATTGCGGCATTTCCTGATGAAATTGCAAGAAGGTTGATTTTATTTTTTAGTCATCTTGGAGAAACAGTATTGGATCCATTCCTGGGATCTGGAACAACAATGAAAGTAGCAATGGAAATGAAAAGAAACGGTATAGGTTATGAATTAGACAAAAGTCTTAAACCAATAATTAGAAAAAAAATTAATCAAATCAATAAAGAAAAATTCAAAATCAATTTTAAAACTAGAAAAGATGCCAAAAATTTGAGAGAAATTATTTCTATATAAAAAATTAAGCTAATTTGTAAGTGCCAGGTGAAGAGCGTTCAACTTTATTTTGTCGTTTAAGATAGTCAAGTACACTTCTGACCCTGTGTTTTCTTACAGAAAGTTCCCATGTAAATTCTGAATGTTCACCAATTATTTCATACAATTCATTTAAAGTTAATTCACCTTTTGTGTTTAGAGCGTTTAAAATTATAGTGGGCAGCTTACTTGTCATAATGGTTTTTGACATCATTCCATATAAAAAATTAGTTGTGATTGAACTTGTACTTGCCTTTAGATACTCTTTTTAGAGTTCCACGATTAATTTGAAGATATATTTTTTGACGTAGATTATGTGCCACAAAATTTCTTAATTCCGTATCTCGTTCATTTGAGCAAAATTTGGATACTAATTGAAGATATGTGACTGTTTTCTTTTTTTCAATATACTTCATTACATCCTTTGTTGGAATTTTTGGTTTTTTGAAGACCATACAGTATACTAAATGAAGGTAGTTTTTAGGATTATGAAAAGGGCTCGGAGGGCTTCGATCCCTCGACCTAGCGGTTCGAAGCCGCTCGCACTATCCAGGCTGTGCAACGAGTCCAGAAATCATACCAGGGTTCATCCTAAAAACTTGTCTAAAATGAAATAAAAGATTCAGCATGATCAAGTCTAATGTAATTAAAAGATATATTTTCCTCAGATAATTTTGTAATGGAGAATTAAATTGGATGATAATAAAATTAATCAAAATATTTTAGAAATAATTAGAGAACATCAATTAGATCCAAAAGGAATAACAAAAACAGAATTAACTAGAATATATTCTCAGAGACATGGTACATCAAAATCCGTAATTTGGGAGTATATCCAAGATTTACATGAAGATAATAAAATTATTTTAAAACCAAGAACAAAAAAACAGCAGACATTGTTTATCTCCAATTCAAACTAGACGAGTATGTTATAATTTAACAAGAATAAAGCGTGATTGAAATTGATACAAAAATATATCATATTTTTTCTAATAACCTATTGACATCCTGACGTACCAGTATCCCATGAATGAATCCCTCTTTTTCAACTAGAACATACTCAAAATATTTTAAAATATTTACTAATGCGTGAAGGGGCATTTTTACATCTACCATTGGTGGAGGAATATCTAGCATTTCAGGTACTATTTTGAGCCCAGATACATCTGAACCTATCAACCCTGTGATTATCTTGTCTGTGATCATTCCCACGCATTCATTTTTTTTAAAAACAGGAATCTGGGAAATTCCAGTCTTGATCATTTTTTTGTTTGCTTTTTCAACAGAGGAGCCAAGCTCAAATGAAATAATTTTTGTAATGCAAAGTTCTCCCGCAGTTTTTTGTCTTCCGTATTTTTCAAACTCGTACATGTCAAATATTTTTTTCATTTTTAGATAGCTTGGATCTTTAATTTTTCCTGATTCTACTTGATTAATCCATGACATATCTAAATCACATTTACTTGCAAATTGTTTCAAAGTTAAATTCATTTTTTTTCTAATAATTTTAACATCTTCAATTTTTGGAAGTATCATGAATCATAATGGTTTTACTAGTATTTAGAATTATGGAATCTCATAATCTATTACAGTGGATTCTATATTTCAGTATGCCATAATTTAACCATGAGCAATCTATTACAAAATGAGCAACTATCGCTCAAAGAAAACCCAGAAAATGTCAAACTGGTAAAAGATAGTAAAACTGGCAACAACAAATCGGAAAGTGTCCTCAAGGAAATAATTCACAAGGCAGTGACCTTCACTCCGGCCTCTTTGGACCCAGACACAAAAGAACTCAACGAGGCAATCACTTGCGGGTATGAGATAAATGATTACGTGAGGACTGAGACAGGAATCGTATACATTCTGACAAAATGGAACAAGCAGAAAAATTCCACAAGCATAACATGTCAACAAACTACAGACACCAAAAAACTGAAGCAGTACTATGAAGTTCTAAAAGGAGAGCAAAATTGACTGCAATTGTCGTAGGATCAATCAATCAAAAAGAATCTGATTTGATTCAAAACGAGTTGGTTCCCCAGTTTCTTGGATTGTGGGCAAAACTTTCCAAAAGTGGGATTCCCGCAGTTACTGGAAAAAGAGGTCTGGCACTGGCACTTCTTCAGTCAAGTAACCATCTCAAAGAAAGCAAGGATTGGTCAAAAAATGATACGGTTCACGAACTGTTAAATGAAATTTTACCAATAATTGACAAATATTTGAGAGGCGGATTGCATGTTTCTCTGGTATCTGCAGGGTTAGAACGAGCAATTTGTCAAATTTTGGGCACAGTGTATGGTGATAGAATAGTGGAGGGTTACAATGAGCCATAATCAACTTCGCAGAAAGAAGGTTCAGATATGCTCAACGTCTCCGGGCTATCCTGTCTACTGTCCAAAGTGCAATTCGACCAACGTCCTAATCTTCTATGATCCTCGATTCACGCCAAGGCTGCAAACCAAATGGGATTATCTAATAGATGAAAAAAGAATTCTGCTTGAGAACAGGTGGGAGAAAATCAAGGATGAGAATCAGTGGGGCAAGTTGAAGAAAGATTCTGAGAAGCCAAACTGGATTTGTAAGGATTGCTATGATGGCGGAATAATTGTGGAATATCCAATTGATAAAAAAATTACAGATGAGTTTGCAAAATGTGAAAAAACATTTACTGAAAAAAGCACTCCCCTCTATCTGGATGAGTGCGGTGAAAAAATAACGCTGCAAGAAATACATGCTAAAGCGGGAATTGGGGAAAACTCACTTGCATTGATTGCAGCAACACGCAAGCAGTACAATACAGACAATTTTTCAAAATATAGAGAATACATAAAAAATACTTTGAAGAAAAGTACAATCTACTATGCGTTGTGGCCAAACACCGAGGAGGACAATGTAGAATATGACGTGCTGTACACAACAGAGACTGCAGACCGTGATGAAATACAAAGACATCTCAACTTGCACAATGAAATCAATAACGGGGTTACGCAAAAAATGGCATTAATTATTGACAAAGACGGCAATTGGGAGATAATACATAATGAAAAATTATGACATGTACGTTCAGACAAGGTCAAATATCTCAGGAGACATCCAATCAGCATGACTCGAAATGTCTCATCGTTATTTTCAGCAGTTAAAATCGAGACAGATGTCATTCGAAAGTATCTTGGAATGCCAATAATATTGCAACTGGCTGAAGATATGGAACTAGAACATAAGGGAAAAACATTTTCAGGAATCCTGACTGACGTTGAGGATAATCAAATCTACATGGAAAATACGGCTCTGCTAGATGATGAAAATTCTAAATGGATAGAGCGAGGAGACGTGTTTGTCAGGCTAGACCCGACACGCGAAGACCCTACAGCATTTGCAGAAAGAGAAAAACTTCGATTGGAAAACATACAATTCATCTATGTTGCAAAGGGGATGATAGTATTGGAGCAGGTGCAAGACATGTTTGCAAGTCCTGAATAAAAAAACAATAACTCACAACTGTGGGATGTTGGGGAACTTAACAAAGAGTGTAAATCCAATAGGACATCATCGTTTTACTTCAAATCCTCCAAAATAGATTTGTAGTTAAGCCTATGAGAATCATTAACAAATGAAAGAATTTGAGTCATATAGCCAAGTGTATCAGAGTAAATTTGTAGCCATAATTACACGTGGGCAGAAAAATAATACTTACAAATTTGCATTAGCAAGATCCATCTTAGGATATATCGGCAAAAACGAAACAATAATTCAAAAAAATATAGAAAATAACAAAAATACAGAAATAAAATATTCAATATTTGCAGATGATTTCCTAAGATACTATTGGTATCAATACAAATTCAAAATCCGACAAAGCCACAACGTCAATGATGCACCAAGCATCATACAGATTTTAGAAGATGAAATTTTTGGAAAAGAATATCGACCAGAAAATTTTGAAAAGGTTTCAGAGAAATTAAAAGAAAATGCCCGAGAACTAGCATTGAAAAAAGTTTTTGGAAAAGAGAAGCAAAAATCATCACAAGTAGTTCCAAGATTTCAAACAATTCCCAGAGAAAGTGAAAAAGGTAAAAAAATTAGATTCTATGAAAATGACGAACAAAATAAAAGAATTTTACTATATCCAGAAGCAATGAAATTTTTAATCAAATACAGAGTGCTGTTAGATAAATTTGTAGTATTAGAGTGGGCTAAATTTTGTGATGGAATAAGACCGTCTCCGGGAACTGCTTCCAAAATTGAAGAGCCAAAATTTGATAGAAAATCACTAAAACCCAATGAAAAAATTCTCAGAGAAGATTTTGATACTTGCTTTTATTGTGAGACAGAATTAGATGAAGAATTAAAAAATGCAATTCATGTTGATCACTTTATTCCTCATTCATATATTTTCAATAATGAAATTTGGAATTTAGTTTTGTCCTGCTCACAATGCAATCTCAACAAAAGTGATTCTTTAGCAGTTGATTTTAAGAAAGCATTAATTGAGAGAAACAACAGTCAAAGATTTCAAATTAAAGGATTAGATTATTCATTAACTAAATTAGACAACGGTCTAGGGTGGGAAAAAGAGATGAATAGAATGTATGATGACTGTTACAAATATTGGGGATTCACAGAAATAACAAGAGAGGAAATTAAACGAAGAAAATGAAACAAGATAACAAGGCAATAAGAGACAAAATTCCTGAAATTATCAAGGCTTCAGGCAATAATTGTAAAATCAGAAAATTAACAGATAATGAATTTCTAATTGAAATGGAGAAAAAATTGAATGAGGAAGTTAAAGAGTATACAGAAAGCAAAGACGTTGAAGAATTGGCAGACATCTTGGAAGTAATTTACCGAATTTCTGAGTTGAGGGGGGTCAGTTCTGATGAATTAGACAAGATTAGGAAACATAAAGCAGAAAAACGCGGTAAATTTGACAGTAATTTGTTTTTGATTGACAGTGAAACAAGTTGAATGATATCCGTAGGTTTTATCCGTGACGGACATCTTCACACCGGAAAAAAGGTCATGGGTCATGTCGCAAATCAGGGGCAAAGACACAAAGATCGAACTGAGGATGAAGAAGATGCTTGAAGACACAGGGTACAGGTTTGAAATGCATCCACAGATGTACGGCAATCCTGACTTTGCTCACAGGAGAAAGAGGATTGCAATTTTCTGCGACGGCGACTTTTGGCACGGGTACAGGTATAACCAAAAGAAAAGGCTTGCAAAAAAGTTCTGGCGCGACAAGATTGAGAACAACATGAGGCGCGACAGGAGGTACGGCCGGAAGCTCAGACGGGACGGGTGGTCGGTCCTAAGGCTGTGGGAGCATGACATTGAGAAAAACCCCGAGAAGTGCATGAGAAAGATACTGGCAAAGTTTCATTCAAGGTGATACAACATCAAATTATAATATAAAATCTGCATTAATCTGGAGATTTTGTGCATGATTTAGTGCCATTTATGATTATCCAAAAACAATATTCTTTCTAATTACGTGGAAACTTAAGAATGTCTATTGCAATGAGATTAAAGTTTTTTAATGATTAAAGAATTATTTTATTAAATGGATTTCATTTCACAAGAAATTGAAAAATCTATGACATTAATATTTTCAGAAAATGATAAAAAAATAAAAAATGGGATAAAAAATCTCACAAATCTTTCAAAAAAATCAATGACAATGCAAGATAAAATAAATTTATCTAACGGTAAAGGTATAGGTTATTATTTTCTTGAGGATAAAAGATCCAGAAAATATCTCCAAATAGCAAAGAGAAAAGATCCAGAAAATAAGGATAGTTTACATTATTTGGGACATGTTGAATTTAATGAACAAAATTATTTAAAAGCAAAAGAACATTTTCAAAATTATTTAAAAAAGAATCCAAATGACGCCCATATTTTAACAGAATTAGGAGTAACTCATTATCATTTAGAAAATCTCATAGAAAGTCAAAAAAAATTAGAAAAAGCATTAGAGATCAACAAAGATGAGATAGAAGCACATCATTATCTTGCACACATATTTGAACAAAAAGAAAATGATTCTAAAGTAATAGAACATTATGATAAAATTTTAGATCTTGATAAAGGAAATATTAACATCCTTATGCATAAAGCCTGGCATCATTATAATACACAACAAGTTGATGATGCTTCAAAAATTATTGAACAATTAGAGAAAAAATTAACAAAAATGGATTATGCAATACATAGTCAAATTTATGAAATGAGAGGCAATATGCTGTTTGACAAACATGAAATCAAAAAATCACGAGAGAATTATGATCAGGCAATAATAAAAGACCATAACAATTATGATGTAAAAGAAGCATTGGCTCATTTAGAATGGGGTGAAGGGGATGAACAAAAGGCATTAAAATTATTTCATGAATTAAAACCACAAAAATATATTGAAAATTCAACATACAAGGAAATTCAACAATCAAATCACATTCCACGAACAAAAGAAGACGTACTAAAAGAAATTAAAAAAGATGAAATTCATGAAGGTCGTGACTTTGAATTAAAAACTACCATGTATTGTCCAGTTAGACAAAAAGAAAGTGGAAAATATGGAATAGTAGATCTACACAAATTTAGTAAAGAAAAAATAATTCCAGAAGTTGTCAAAGGAATAGTTGCATTTCTAAATACAGATGGGGGGGATTTGATAGTTGGGATACAAGAAAAACCATTCAAGAAAATATATGGTGTGGAAACTGATTTGGAATTTTTAGGAATTGCTAGATGGGATGATTGGCATAATAAAACATCTGAAATGATAAAAACACAAATTGGAAGTAGACATATGAGATTAGTCAATATTAAACCTATAGAGTATATCAATGAAGAAGGTAGTTCAATCACATTAGCTTGGATACAAGTATCTAAGGGTACCTCGAGTATGGGGCTGGCATTTTTGAAAGACGGTACATCATTTGAACGTGATAATGCAACATCTCCAGAAATAAATGCAAAAAGAATGTATGAATTAATGAATGATCGTTATAATCAAGATGGAAAAAATACAATATTAAAATAATAATTATTGGTTTACATCATTTAACTAACACTTTAGATTTTTTAGTTATATGTTTGAGCCAACTTCAAATGATTATTGGAGGGGAATAATCCTCTATGGAAGCAATATGTCCACATACAAGATGGGTTTGGGTCATCTTTTGATAAATTATGCATCTAAAAATTCAGAAAAAATTCCACTTCATGAATTATCAGAGGATTTCATAGATTTGTATTCAGATAAAATAAAAAACAACAAACATCAAAGCAGAAGAAAAATAATCAATGGCCAAGAAAAAAATTTAACATATGTGGAACAGGAGTTTCTAAAAATTGAACAAGAGGGCAAAAGTAAAGAAAAAGCTATAAAATCAGTATTAACAAATTCATTAGAAAAAATGGTATTAGAAAAATTTCACACTCTATTCAAAAGAAAGATTCCTGATCCATTTTATGAAGTGACAGACACCCATCTTGTATTACAAAAGAATCTATTGAATTTATTCTCAGATAAACAAAATCAAAGCATGGATACAGAATTAATGTCAAGATGGGATTTGTTAGAATTTGGTTTTGAAAATGTGTCGGGGGAAGAATCGATTGAAGTTGATGAAAAATTAGAAATTGTCTTAAAGAAAAATAAAAGAACACAAATCTCAAGACTAAGACCTGTACTAAATGGATATCAAGATGGTATGTGTTTTTTCTGTGGAAGCAAATTTGATGAAAATGATGCAGTTCATGTTGATCATTTAATTCCACGTGATGCCGTTAAACATGATCAGATTTGGAATTTAGTACTTGCAGATGAAGAATGTAATTTATGGAAAAGCAACCATCTCCCACAAAAACATTTTGTACAAAAATTAATTGATAGAAACGAGTTTGTCCTACAAAGCGATTTACCATTAAAGGAACAATTACGTCAAGTGTTGGGACCAACTACCGAACAAAGAAAACAGTTAGTTTGGAGTCAATATAATATTGCAAAAGATAAAGGATTGAAATTGTGGGAAGGTGACGAATCATTCAATCCTGCAAAAGATTCTTTGTACAAGGACTTCATAAAATGGAAGAGAGATACATTTTGGGAGAGAAAATTTGATAAAATACAATAAAG
>Ga0209263_1001596_pt1 | contig 12737 bp, 14 predicted proteins | sample SaaInlV_DNA_100m_FD_184684 | JGI IMG/M metagenome (GOLD analysis project Ga0209263, IMG submission 184684) | Marine microbial communities from expanding oxygen minimum zones in the Saanich Inlet - SI075_LV_DNA_100m (SPAdes) (version 2) | ecosystem: Environmental > Aquatic > Marine > Unclassified... | reverse complement strand
TTACTGTGGAGTAGAACAAAATGAAACCAAAAACTTGTAAACTCTTCTGAAACACGCATTCCTTCGTTAGTTTTGTAAACAAACTTGTAAACTCAGACTATTACTCTGTTTCGTAATAGTATTCCTTCATTGTCCTTTTCTATGTAACAAGTATACTCTTTGAAAATAACTGTAAATGTTATCTACTGTAGACACTAGTAAAATAGGATCTATAACTTAAAAGGTGGATACAAATGAAGAGCAACTTAGTGAGAGTAGACTTTAGAAAAAATGATAAATCTCAAAAAGCACTAAATCATCGTGGCTTCAGATTCAATCAGCAGAAATTATTTGAAGGTGAAGTCACTATATTTCAGACTAAAAAGTCTGGCGATTTTTGGCATATGAGAATGTATATTGCTGAGCATCAGAAGTACTTTACAAAGAGTTTAAGAACAAAATCTAAAGATTCAGCAATAGAAAAAGCAAAGATTGAATACGCTGGAATTCTTGTCAAACGACAAGCAAAAATTACGATCTTTTCCATATCATTACACTCAGCGATAGAAAAATATTTAGAACATAGAAGAAGAGACATAGAGACTCGCATAATCACTAAACAACGATATGGTTGTGTTGTTTCGCAAATGAATCATTTGAAAAACTTTCTAAACGCTTCGCATCAACTTACAGATTACGATAAGAATTCATTACTGAGTTACTACAACTATAGAGTGAAGATGGGGGCTCAGAATGTGACGATTGCTAATGAGCAATCTACTATCAATGCTTTTTGTAATTTCTGTTATGAAGAGGGTTTTCATACTGTAATGAAATACAGATTTAATAAGATCAAAAGAGAAGAGACTAAAGATCAGACTCGCAGAGGCATGGTCACTATAGAAGAGTATGAAAGGGTATACAGATACTTGAGATCATACACATCTGCTAAGACAATTAGACAAGAGAATCTATCTGATCATCAAGCATACGAGAGACTAATGTTCAGACATTGGTGTCTCATTGCTTCAAATTCAATGATGAGAACGAGAGAGATGTTTGAGCTGAAGTGGAAGAATGTAAAAATTTTTACTAACAAAGATGATGTTCAGTTAGCAGAGATCATTGTTGAAGATAACACTAGCAAAACAAAAGCAAGACAGTTTGTATCAAGAGGAGGTGAGTATTTTGCTCGTCTGAAGTCTTTGTCAAAACATACTAAAAATGAAGACTATGTCTTTACTAACTTTAATGGAATTGCTTGGAGTAGTGGAAACAGATATAGAAACTTAGATAAGCATTGGCACTTGCTACAAGAAGCGTTGGGCGTTACTAAAGAATGGGGCAAAGAGAATAGGCATGTAACACTGTATTCATTTAGACACTTTGGGATAACAACTAGACTTAGAGAAGGAGCATTTCTAGCTCAACTTAGTTCAGATGTAGGAACCAGTATGAAACAGATTCAAGATCATTATTATCATTCAGACTTAGAGGCATCAGAGAGAAATATGCTCAAATCTAGTCACAATAAATTAACTCACTAAGAAAAGTGATAAATACATCTATGACAGAAAGAAGACCAAGGCAGACACTCACAAGAATAAGTGTCAGTTCTATCGCAAGAAAAATATACGCCATCGCTGTATCACCAAATCCAACATGGGACGAATATGAATGGCTAGTGAATACTTCAAAAAACGAGATTGTAGTGAAAGACTTCAAGCGAGCGTTAGAAATAGATGTTTTAGATACTTCATCAACTTTTGATCGCATGAATGGCGACAAGATGGCAGAACTTATGCGAGATCAAAAGATCATCTCAAAGGCACTGGATCTCTTAATTGAATTACAAGACGAGACTAGAGTCCATAGAATTTGGGCTCAAAAAAACAAGGCATACGATCAGAATGTCACTCGCACACTCGCTAATAAACAAAGTCGCCAGAATCTTCGCTAAACACCCCCCAAATCTGCCCCTCAGACGCTCTCAGAGAGCGTTTAAGCGAGGCAAGTTACTCCAATATACGAATAGATTAGCAGTCTAAGTTATCGCTTAGATCATCTATTACGCACTAACATTATCATTTAGATAAAACCTCATGAAATCTCTGAAACATGCATAGATATAGGGTTTTAAATACCTTGCTCAAGGCATTGTCCTTTTTTCATAAGGATATAGTATTAAGACATACAAATGATAATGAAAGAGAGACGATAAAATGAAACAAGCAAAAGTACTAAACGACAAAGATATTAAAATCATGAAAGCCGTCATCAATGACAATCGTTACGCAGTCAGAAATATGACAATGTTCTTACTAGCTCTGAACTGTGGACTAAGAGCAAAAGAGATCGCATCTATAAAAGTGAAGGATGTCTTAAATGCTGATCATAAAATCAATGAGAACACTGTACTGAAAAAAGAACAGACAAAGATGGGTCAAGCGAACCGTATCTTCTTTAATCATTCTGTTCAAAAGCAACTCAAAGCATACTTTGATGAGCACAGTCATTTGAAAGATCAGTCAGAGAGTTCATTATTTATTACTAAGAATGGAAAAGGCTTCTCAGCACAGACAGTGATCAATAAGTTCTCAGATATCTTTAAGAAGGCAAACATTGATGGGGCATCATCGCACTCAATGAGAAGAACATTTGCAACTCAGTTGAATGAGAACGCTACAAGTGTTTTTACGATTCAGAAATTGATGCGTCATAAGAATATCGCTACTACGCAACTCTATGTGAATGTAACTGACACTCAGTTAGCACGAGCAAGTGATAACTTGGGGTTTTAAGATGAGAACATACGAAGCAGATATCAGAATCGCTGTTGAGGGCATTCAACAAGGCACAGCACAAAGAGTAACGATTCAAGCAGACAGATCAGACATCGCACGAGCAATGTTAGAAGCACAGTACGGCAAAGGTTGCATTGTCATGTTTCGTGACGCTCCAAATCAGTAGAATTTAATCACATCGCTGAAACGCCTATATTTTAGGCAATTCAGAGACTCTCTAAGAAAAAAATAAAGAACTAATTAAAAAGACTAAATACTTCTATGGAAACATACGAAGTACAAAAGTCTTATGCTCAGTGGTTAGGTCAAACTGACGCTGATCTCGTCATTACATTGAATACAGAGAGAGAATTGGTAGACACAATCTTACTCTCATCATTTGATCAATTGAGTGCTGTGCTTCGTAAGTATTTCTATAAAATTGAATGTGATGTTTTTGGGTATCTCAAAAGAGAGAAATACAAAACAAAATGTAGAGTTAATAGAGTTGTCTGTATTGAGAGAGACAATAAACGCACTCATGCTCATATCTTAGTTAAGACATTGGAAGGGTGGACTAACGCAGAGATGATTGAGTTGCTCAATATGTCTTGGCACGACTTACAGAGAACTAGAAACAAATCATTCACTTTTAAGGCTCAACACATAACTACTCAAAATAAGCTCAGCATGTACAACACAAAAGAAACTAGAAGACAAAATGAACAGTTGAATGATGTATTAGATCTTCGCTCAAGTTTTATTAGTAAGCACAGCAATAAACAATAAAACAGATCTACTACTATTTAACTTTTTACATCTCTTTAAAAAAAGAGGTGTAGTTCAAGTGTGTCTGAAATAAAAATAATTAATTCATTAAGGTAATCATAAATACTTATAGAGAAACTCTTAATGGAAAACAGTCATATGGTAAACAACTTAAAATTTCAAAACACTTATCTTGAAGCTTTGGTCAATCTAACGAAATTTAGAATAAACAATAAAACTCAACACGATAAAATCACTACTTTTTCGTTCATCATGAAAGTCTATGATCTGTATAGGCGAGTCTTAGGACTTAGGGAGTATCAGTTCAGCACTCAAGTGCTAAATGCCAGTAGAGATTACTACGCTATGGTGAAAAATACCAAAGCAAGAATAGGCGATGACAAACTGAAATCATTGCTCGTCAACACAAGGGCTCTGGCAGAGCATTTGAGAGAGAAAGATGCTGACTCAGAGTTAGTACAACTCTATATCAAAGAAGCAAATCTTTATATTGAAGACATAGAGATGTACTTTTTGAATACAGAGAAAAGTCGTCTTAATAAAAGACTTATTCAGAAGATGAAAACTTCAGATGTAGTTTGGATGGTATAGCGAACACTTAATAGATTAATCATTCAGAGGTAAAAAGAAGATTGAAATTATTGCTCTCAATCTTCTTTACTTCTTTTTTAAGAGACATGTGCTCTTCATACTCTTTTTTGCTCGCCCATTTGATGTGACAGCAGCAATCTAAACATCGCAATTCATAAGGGTTGGTATTTCTATCAAAGACTCTAATAAGGACATTATGATTACGATGTTCAGAGATGCTCATTTACTTAATCTCCTCTGAGCCATCCAAACAATCTAATTCAAATTTGATCAGATCGGAACGATACCCGATATAACTTAATAAATTTTCGATATCCCAAAATTCCCCAAAGTAGCCAAAGAATTCGTTTACTTGACTTACTCTAGCAAAATTAAAATCTTTAAAAGCACATTGATTTGCTCGCCATTCTAATTCACCAAAGCATTCTGTTAAATCTTTGTCATTCAGATGTTCGTAATTTTCAGCGTTGTGATAATCTTCAATTTTTGGTCTTGCATCTTCGATTGTGATATTACTCATATTATTTTCCTTTTTAATACTCAGATTAATTTCTGACTATGTAACTAGTATATCCATTATCAGATGTGGTAACATTTACAGTTATTCCTAAAGCGTATACTTGTTACATGAAACACTATTTCCCCAAAGCAGCACCTTTATCACCACAAGAGCGTGATGTAGAAAGACGTAAGAAAAGTTCAAAAAAATACAAAGGTGTAGATGTTGAAAAGAGTTTCTATTACTTGTGGTTTGAGTATTTGAGACGCAGTGAAGATTATAAGAAGGCTTGTGCTAAAAATGGCAAAGGCATGGTTAAGCTATACAAAGACTTTGGAGATGTTCACTCAGAGAAATATGATGATTACATAGGCTTTTGGACGTGGTGGACAGAGAAAGACAAAGAGGGTGAGAAACGAGGGGAAAGGTTATTTGGAATTAAGGCACATACAGTAGAAGGCTTTGCTACAAATGATGAGTTACTTGAAAGCAAAGATCAGATTGAAAGTGGAGAAGTTAAGGCAATCATTCTTCCTACAAATGTCACAAGATCAACAATTGAAAGACGACTTGCAAATTTATTGAAGCAGTTAGTTCTTAATCCCACAGAAGTAGAAGCACGATATCATCCATCTAATCTAAAAGTAGATGTTAATAGTTTAGAGAAGTGTCTCAAGGCATACGACATGAGAATAGAGGGCAAAACTAATGTAGAAATAGGTGCTATGTTTATATTTGAAGACGCACAAAAAGTACTCAAAGATGCTGATCTAAAGAATAAGTGTAATGTTGGAGCATATAGATTGATCAAAAAGGCTGAAGCAAACATACAAGCAGTTGAGAAAGGTATGTTTGGAGTAGGGCATTAAAATTGGCAATCTTAATAAGGAGAGAAATTATTAATGTTTAAGTATAAAAGTTTCAGTTATTTTTTCGTACTAGGTATTTCATTAGCGACGATTATATTATTTAGTGGTTACCCATTTCGTTGGATAAGAGTCCTAGCAAATGAGCTTGCAGCCAATGAACACTTGGTAGCACTTTTTTTATTTGGAATATTATTTCTAATTATACATCTCCTGCTAGGCATACTGCATGGTAAGCAACAGGAAAAGAGATCCCCGCAAAGTACAGATGAAGTGCAAAATACAGCACAATCTTTCGACTACCAACTCGCATTGCAACAATCAATTTTTTCATGGGGTGCAATATCACTCCTTTTTGATTTTGCCTACGCTATATATGTAATGGGGACATCAGGTGGAGCAGCCACTGATTTTTCCCTCACTGACATTCTACTACCTGCACTTTTCATATCTACTCTATTCATAACGCTTGGTTTTTTTTATAACCTTAATGTAGTCAAAGAAGAGCGAAAGTGTCCAAAATGCAGTGCTGCATGGTCGATGCTACTTCAAAAAACTATACTTACAGACACATCCACCGAGACTCAAAATCGGACTAAACAAGAAAGCAAAACAATGAATAATAGAACTTATCACCGTGATATTTATTATAAAATTGATTGTACTTACAGTTGGTTTGATGAGTTTCACCAATGTAAAGAGTGTAGGTATGAAGAAATACGTAAGCGTCAAGAGTCTTCTGACATTGCGCATACCAAAGAGGTAACAGCAGTTGGTGAATGGACATGGTCTGGATATTAAGAGCTCAGAAATTAAGTCAAAGTGACATACCATGTTCAAACCCTTTTAAATAGAGGGTTTCAGAGGTATTCTACTATTGAGCGCAAATAATGAAGAGAGCAAGTAGTTATCTCAAAAAGGCGCTAGCAATCATTGAAGTATTTGAAAAAGGAAAGTTTAGTTTAGGGCGCATAAATTACTTATAAAGTTTATAACTCATAAAGTGCTAAAGTGTTGGAAAATAGAGGTTCTTTAAGATTCGTGGAAAACAAAATAAAACCAAAAACTTGTAAACTACTTGTATACCCTATTTTGGAACTCGCAAACCATTGTTCTTACAAGGGTTATTTTGCGACTACGATTGAGTGGGAATAAGAAAAAATATATGAGCAAATTTGCAGGAATTCTTTTAATGATCTCGGGCGTTACTCATGTCACTCAGCTTTTTATTTACCCGCCTACAAGTAATGTAATGGGAGCTTCTTTATTTGGCGTTCTATACTTTTTTATTGGCATGAAGATATTTAAGAAGGAGACTATACGTTTTTATTGGGCTGGAGCAGTATATCCAACCATAGGTGGTATGTTAGGTGTTTATCGCTACAACTATCTTCATGGCAATCCATTTAGTATATTTCATGTTGGCGTAGACATAATTGTTGTGCCAATTTGTATTTACTACATATATTTACTTTCTAAAAGTTCTAAAGAGTCTTAATAGATTAAAAAATAGTAAGAGAAATTTCTATGTAAAACCATACTATTTGAGACTTACACTAATGCAGTAATCTAAATCAAGGTCGAGAAATGAAAAAGATTTATCTTTTACTGTGTATCGCAATAATGGCTCTGGCCGCATGCCAGCCAGACACTAAGGATTCATCACGGTATCAAGTAGACATTGTGCGCACACAATATGGTGTACCCCACATTAAAGCCGCGGACTATGGCAGTCTCGGCTATGGTGAAGCTTATGCCTCTGGGCAAGATCATGTGTGCAATATGGCCGTGGCTCTAATTACCGCCAAAGGTGAAGCGGCACAGTATTTGGGTGCGGGGCATGAGAACGCTCATGTGTATAGCGATATGGTGATGAAAGCCTTGAATATGCCAGTGAAGGGGCGCGCCGCGCTGACCGCTCAGACTGGGAAAATCAGAAAATGGATTGAGGGATACACCGAAGGCTATAACCGATATCTAAACGATTCCGCAGGAGAATTCGGTTCGTGGTGTGACCATGCACCATGGGTGAGGCCCGTCAGTGCTGAAGACTTTATGACTCAGTATGTGGTCTCAGTGCATACTATTACCCGAATGGCGGCTGCTGTTGTAGCAGCTCAACCGCCTGCAACAACGGCTACTGTTGAGGTGGCTCCATCACAGCAAATGGCGGCGCTTAACGCCATTAAACTCGAAGGCATGGGGTCTAATGGCTGGGCATTTGGAGGTAAAGCCACGAAAAATGGTAAGGGCACGCTATTAGCCAACCCACACTATCCCTGGTATGGCACCAGTCGATTTTGGGAAAAGCATTTGACTATCCCTGGAGAATTGAATGTATATGGCGCTAGCTTAGTAGGAAATCCTGGTGTTGCCATCGGCTTCAACAATGCCATTGGTTGGACACACACCGTATCAGATTCTAAACGCGTAGTGCTTTATCAGCTTACCCTGAATCCAGAGGATCCAACACAATACCGTTACGAGGGAGAGTGGCGTTCACTCGAAGCGCGTGACGTATCTATCAGCGTGCTAACAAGCGAAGGGATGGAAATCCAAACCACGCCTATTTGGTTCAGTCACCACGGGCCAATCGTTCAAATACCGGGGCTTGCGTGGACCAAGCAAACGGCCTATGCCTCTCGTGATGCCAATAGCGACAATACTCAAGTGATGGCCCAGTGGTTAGCAATGGGGCAAGCACAGTCTATGGATGAATTTATCCAAGCGCATAAAACATACAACGCGATGCCATGGGTAAATACTATATCAACCAGCGCAGAAGGCCGAGCTGTCTACCTTGATAATAGCAATGTGGGAGCGCTCAGTTCTGAGGCAATAGAAGCCTGGAATGCACGCATTGAGCAGGTGCCTCAATTGAAGCAATTGTATTTAACCAAGGGCCTAGTCATTCTTGATGGAAGCACTCTTCGAGACGAGTGGGTTGCGCACCCGGATGCTTTGACACCTGGCACAACTACGTTTGAACAGCGGCCATTGATTGAAAGTGATTATTACGTGTTTAATTCAAATGATAGTTACTGGCTGAGCGACCCTAAACACCCCACCACCGGTTACTCACCCTTATATGGTGCCACCAAGACGCCACGGAGCGTCCGCACTCGGATGAATATCCATATACTGGAGGGCCTAAACGGATTTAATTTCCGCGGCGAGGATGGCCTGTTTTCACCCAAAGAGATTCAAGCGGCTCTGTTCGACAATTCAGGTTTATCTGCACATTTACTCAAGCCTGAGTTACTTGATCGATGCAAACAGAATCCTAAAGTCTCAATAGCCGATGAGTCTGTTGATTTAACCAATGCGTGTAATATTTTAGAGAGCTGGGATAACCGCTACAATTTAGAGAGCCGAGGTGCGGTGTTGTTTAGAGAGTGGATAACTCGCTATGACGTTACTGCCACGCGATTTCCAGGCCCCCTGTTTTCTGGTGAGTTCGATGTAAAAAAACCAGCGCTGACACCAGTAGGGCTTGCGACAGGAGAGCGGCCGCTAATAGCACTCGCGGAGGCAGCTTTGCTTCTAAATAATGCGAGTATTGAGCTAGACATCTCGCTAGGCGATCTGCAAACAGCACATCGAGCCGGCACTCCATTCCCCGTGCATGGTGGGAATAGCCGTGAAGGCATTGCTAATCTTCAGGTGACTCGTCCTTATATCGATTCACCTATATTCTCTGGAAGTAATGACCGTTTGGGTGATAGTAAAACGTTGAGCAGCAGTGGCTATAATATCGCCCATGGCTCGAGCTTCATCATGACTGTTAACTTTACCGATAAGGGCCCACGCGCTGAGGCAATTTTGTCCTATAGCCAGTCAGGCGCGCCAAGTTCTGAAAATTTTAGTGATCAAACAGCGCGTTATCGCGATAAAGAATGGCGAGATATTTATTTTGAGAGTAGTGATATTTCCAAAAATGCACGCAGTTCTTTATCACTGTCAGAATAGCACTTTTACAAACCAATACTTTAAATAGGAAATTTGATCAGCGACGAATTACTTTCGTCCCCTTTATCCGTTCTTATAAGGTTGATCACTGATGTAACCCGCCAATTGCAATTCGAATCGGTCGCCGAACGTCATTGCCCGGAGTTACCATTATTTTATACACGCTCGACAATAATCGCTGGCGCCATGCCGCCGCCGGCACACATGGTAATTAGAGCATACCGACCGCCCGAGCGTTCTAATTCGTCCAATGCTGTCCCAATCAGCATAGCTCCAGTCGCACCGATCGGGTGACCCAGTGCCATAGCACCACCATTGATATTAACTTTTTCTCGGTCTAAATCTAGGTCACGGATAAACTTTTCTGCCACCACAGCGAACGCTTCATTGATTTCCCATACATCAATATCGTCTTTACTGAGATTGGCTTTTGCGAGAACCTTTTTTGCGGCAGGCACTGGCGCGTTTAACATCAATGTGGGGCAGTCACCTATGTTGGCAGTCGCTACGATACGAGCCCGAGGCTTTAATCTGCTTTTCTCTGCATAGGATTTTGATGTCAGTAAAATTGCACCCGCACCATCAACAACGCCTGAGCTATTGCCTGCATGATGCACATGATTCCATTGTGTTATTTCAGGATAGACTTTTTCGATGAGCTCGCCATAGGTCTGTCCAGTTTCGTCAAAGGGCATTACGCGCCATTGATCAAACACCGTCTTTAATCCAGCGAGCGATTCTGTGCTGGTGCCTGGCCGAGGGAACTCCTCTTTGTCCAATGCTACCGACCCATCTGCGTTATACACAGTAACGAGGGAGCCATCAAAGCGGTTTTCATTTATGGCCCGTTCGGCACGCTGCTGAGAGACGACCGCAAGTTGATCTAGACTGTCGCGATCAATACCTTCAAGAGTTGCAATGGCATCCGCACATATACCTTGATTTGACTGTGGGTGTTTTTCTCTCAAAGACAAGTTGCCGCGATCAAATAAGGGATAGTTTTCACCTGAGTTTTTGATCGAGCCTGTATAGCTCATCATTTCAACACCGCCGCCGATAACCACATCTTCCATACCCGACATAACTTGTGCCGCAGCTAGATTAATTGAGGTAATACCTGAACCACAAAAACGGTCGAGTGTGACGCCAGATGCTAGAGTGGAATAGCCGGCATCCAGAGCAGCCATTCGACCTATGTCAGAGCCTTGCTTACCGCTTTGATTGTTACAGCCAAAGATAATGTCGTCGACTTCTTCAGTGTTGAGGTTATTACGATCGGCTAGCGCTTTTAGTACGGTTGCCGCAAGCTGCTGTGGATGAATATGCGCCAGCGAACCTTTACCAATTTTCCCAATACCCCGAGGCGTGCGACAAGTGTCAATAATGTAAGCATCAGTCATGTTGTTATCCTATTAGTTTCCGCACTTTATACAGCATGCGGTCAGGCATGTCAGTTAGCATCATTGATAGGGCGTCATCGCGTATGAGATCCTGACAGCTGTAATCAGAATTTGAGTTAGCCCTTAGAGTTTGACGATGGCCTGATCGCCAGGTTGCCAATTTTTTGCGTTTTCTTTCCAGGTATTGAAAATCTTTTCGGTACCCTCAGCACGTTCCAGTAACTCGATCATACAGCCAAGCGTTTCGCTAGCATCTATGTATGCAAAGCGGGGTCCGCCGCCCGCCATTTGTCCTTGGTTAGCTATATCAAACCCCTGTTGCTCATAGTGTGTGAGGTCCGCATCAATGTTGTCGCTCCAGTAACATAGATGATGGAATCCGGTAGACCCCGCTTCTATAGTGTCAAAGTAGGCGCAAGGGTAAACGCCAACAGGTTCAACCAGCTCAATTTGAACATCACCGGCATAGGCGATCGCGATTTTCATGTGCAATTTTCCGGGTTTTCCATGATATTCAATCGTATCAAAGGCCGCAGGGGTGTACTCCGCAATATAAAACGGGCCAATGTTCATTGCAGCTGACCACTTTTTTGCAGTCTCTTCTACATCAGTGACTATCCAGGCATTTTGTATAGCAATGTTGTGAGTAGGTAATGTCATGGTTGGTATCTCATAAAGTATTACTTTTGGATCTTGGCAAACGCAGTGTAAGAGGCGTCGTCGGGGAGCGTGGCGCCAAGCGTGCGTGGATCATTATCAGCGACGGGTAGTGGCGCTGAATCGGTAATCTTGTTCCAGTCAAAAGTGGCGAGTCGCAGAGTAATCTTCCACTCTCCATTTCTTTTTTCCATCGTATCAACATAACGGCCCGCTACAATCACGTCTTTGGTGCCATCAGGTGTAGGTAAAAGGTGATAGGCATAAAAATAGCTTTCACAAACAGCAGAGTCGCCATTTACTTCGCTATTTTGAGTTGTTATTAGGTGTTGTGAGCTCTTAAACTTCTTTAGTTCTCCCATCACCCAGTCACAAAATTCTCCAGCATTGCCTTTAAAGAAGCCATGGTCATCCATACCGTCTTCATGAAAACAAGACTCAATGATGCCTCGATCACAGCGATCAAGGCCGCGAGCAAAACGATGCGCTATTGCTTTAATCTCGTGCGTGTCGAGCATCTCGGCTAGTTTTTTATTCATTTCTTCTGAATTTATTGTGCTCATTTTTTTGTCTCCTGGTTGCTATGCCCTTTATTACATGTTTTAAGAATAATTGTTGCTATGCAAATAGATAGCGTTCTGTCTTAGTGACGGGGAAAAACCTATGCGCTGGGCTTTTAGTATGACTGCCTTTTTAATTAGTAACCTTACTAAAGGGTGAATGTCTGCTTTATTTGTACTCACTCCCTATCTTTAGCGCTCACACTAAAAAATTATGCCACACCCTATTTGAACTCAACTTTACCCAAAGTGTTAGTAGTAATCTGATAGGTTTCAGCGATAATGATTTTTTAATTAATAGACTAAAGTTATATGGCTCTCGACAAAGAAACGTTTAACCAACTCTTAGCAAGTATCGAAAAATTCGTGGCCAATGAGCTTATCCCAATGGAGAAGAAGGTATCCGATGATGATGCGGTTCCTCCGGCAATTATTGAGCAAATGAAAGAGATGGGTTTGTTTGGCCTTTCTATACCTGAAGAATATGGGGGTATAGGACTGAGCGTCGAAGAAGAGGTTCATGTGATACAAAAGCTTGGCTATGCGTCGCCGGCTTTTCGTAGTGTTATTGGTACCAACGTTGGTATCGGCTCGCAAGGAATTTTGATTGATGGTACCGAAGAACAAAAACAACGATATTTACC
>Ga0209263_1001557_pt1 | contig 12910 bp, 12 predicted proteins | sample SaaInlV_DNA_100m_FD_184684 | JGI IMG/M metagenome (GOLD analysis project Ga0209263, IMG submission 184684) | Marine microbial communities from expanding oxygen minimum zones in the Saanich Inlet - SI075_LV_DNA_100m (SPAdes) (version 2) | ecosystem: Environmental > Aquatic > Marine > Unclassified... | reverse complement strand
GCGACGGTGCAGGTTATTTGTAAGGAGAAAGAATGAAGGAAATAGCTGTAATAGATATAGAAACATCTGGATTTCAAAAACAAGGCGGGCTGATTGTTGAAATCGGAATTGTTGGTCTAAATTTAGAGACAGGGCTAGTCACCAATGAATTTGACTCAATAGTAAAGGAGAATGAATTTAATGAGGTACATTCTAAGCATCCATATGGCTGGGTTTTTCAAAATTCTGATTTAAGATATGATGATGTCTTATCGGCGAATAATTTGACTGATATGCTGCCAGAGATTCAAAATGTTTTGAATAAGTATTCATTAGGTGCTACTGCATACAATAAAGCATTTGATTTCGGCTTTCTGAAGTCAAGAGGGTTACAAATTAAAGAATTAGACTGCATCATGTTGTCTGCAACGCCTGTTGTGAACTTGCCGCCTAATCCTGGTTACAGCACTCCAAAGTGGCCCAAGGTAGAGGAGGCGTGGGAATATTTCTTTCCACAGATAGAATATAAAGAGGCTCATAGGGCATTAGATGACGCAAAACATGAGGCATTAATTGCTTATGAGTTGTACAAACTTGGGTATTTTAATGGATAACGTAACTAAAATTCCGTATGGGCAAGATCTTATTGGAGGCCTTAGTGCTCATTTAAAGTCACTACAAGGCTATGATGTAATGGCGCTTGAGTTATTGCAGAATGCTGACGATGCAAAGGCTACAAAAATTATTTTTGATATTTGTGATGATGGGCTTCGTGTCTGGAATAGTGGCGTTTTTAGTTATTGTGGAGATTTAGAACATGAATGTACTTTATATAAAGAAAAAGACAACAAAACTTGTGATTTTCATAACTTAATCGTATTTCAAAAAAAAGGAAAGTCAGGAGATTCTGACAATATTGGCAGATTTGGAATAGGTTTTGCTTCAACTTATCAAATTACTGATAATCCGGAAGTTATATCAAATGGTATTCAGCTTAGATTTAATCCATTAGATGTTGATATTGAAAAGAAAGACGTTCCAAACACTAAAGGAACAGACTTCTTTTTCCCGTGGGCTTTTGATGCTAATTCTGCAACAAGAATCGGTTTGCTTGCATCAAATATTACTGGCGAATTAATTGAGCAGGTTTGTTCAGACTCTCAAACAGTATTTAAAAATGCTTTAATTTTTTTAAAGCATATTCAGTATGCAGAAGTTAAGAGAAATGGTAAGCTGCGATTCACTGTTGAATTAGAAAGATCTGACGACAGAAAAGATCTTATAGTTACGTGTAGACCAAAGAATATTTCTAAACAGTATTTAATATTAGAGTCTAATATTAAAAACGAAGAAAAAAAAAGGGCATTTCTCAAGTTTCCTAGTTTAGAAAGGCAAAATAGAAAAGATAATGTATCTGTTGCAATTAGAGTGGATAAGCCGGATTCATCGAATGGTTTATTGTATGCATTTTTGCCAACAAGACAAAGCACAGGAATTCCATTGCATGTTAATGCAGATTTTTTTCCAACAAGTAGTAGGAAATCTCTTATATTTGATGGCTCTGGACAAGATAAATATTGGAATATTTTATTAATACATACTTCTGCAAAAATTATTTCAGAAAATTTAGAATTATTACGAGATGAAATTGGCCATATTCAGCTATGGAATATTATTAATAGTGCATTTGAGGTTTCAAAAGACACCCAACTAGAAAAAAATTTTCCAGATTGTTTTAAATATTTTTGGAATTATATTAACAAGGAGGTAGAAAAAGGTTGCAAATTATTTTTTTCATCTGAAGGTGGGTATGAGAGATTTGATGATATATTTTTTGGTGCAAATTGGAATGAAAATGAGAAGAATGTATTTAATAAAATTGGTGGAAAATTCACACATAATGACTTAAATTTGCATCAAAAAACATTTAAAAGTTTAGGTGTAAATGGATTAAAAATTAAAGATTTGTTGCCTTTTTTAGAAACCGATGGATTATTGTCCTCTAAAGATGAAGTAATAGATAACAATAAATTAAATGATTTTTATAGACCTGTCTGGTCATTAATTAATAATTTATTGATGAATGACAATACTTTGATTTCTAAGAACATTGAAAGATTAAAAAGCATACCTTTGATTGTTAGCACCAATCTTAAAACCATAAGTATTGATATGTTATATGCGTCAATATTTCCTATTAAAAATGTTGATCTAGCGAAAGTATTCATCCTTTTAGATTATCCGCATGATGATTTATTCGAATATCTAGAACTCTATAAATTAGTTAATTGTTTTGAATTAAAAGAAATGGTGAAAGAAATGGTAGAAGCGGGTGAAGATTGCCTGCCTTCTAGTCTTGATGATTTACGTAGTTTTTATTCTCTAATTCCAAAGCTAGATAATACTGAATATGAAAATTCTAGTTCGGTTTATGAAAATTTAAAAGAATTACCAATATGGAGAACAGATAGTGGGTTTTATACACTTAATGAATCCTTGCTTCCTGGGGGGTTTGATGATCCAACAGGAGAGGCAAAATTATTAAATCGTTTATATTTATCACCTGCTATCGAGGAATTTCTTAAAGAAAAGTTAGAAATAAAAAAACAAACAATTAAGGAATATGTTCGCAAAGTCCTTCCAAGGGTATTTGATGATTCTGGCCCAAGAAGTACTAAAGAGTATCAAGAGCTAATCAAAATTTTAGCCAAAGATAATAGCTTATTAGATGACGCTAAAATAATGGATTTATTAAAAGAAACAGCTATGATTCCAAATATGGAAGGTGGCTGGAAGACTCCAGAAAATATTTATTTTAAAACTAAATATTTATCAGGTCTTTTTGGTGACAATCTAGAGCTATGGGTTAATGAAGAAATGATTCCAAAAGAGAACTCTGTTGAAGCGTTCCTTAAATCGTTGGGCGTTCTATCAAAACCTCACTATCGTCACATCATAGATAAGATTTATAACTTGTCTCAGGAATATAACCCAACTGCTGATATTAGAAAATTAAGCGAAAATCTTTTTTATAAATTGTCTGAAATCTATAGTAATTCTAAAGATAAAAGAGAATCTATTGAGAATGAGATGCTGCATACTCTGCAATTAGAGAAAACATTGCCAATAATTGGAGATAATGAAAGTTGGCATTATCCTGATGAAATATATGCACCATACAAGCATCAAGCATTTGAATCTCAAGCGGACGTACTTGATTTTTTAGATGATAAAAAACTTAACAAAAAATTATTAGAAACACTATCCTTGAAATTTGATACTGATATTGGTATTACAGAGATTGCAAATCATTTAATTCATTGTATTGATAATAATAACAAACCACATCTTTTGCTTTATCAAGAGCTTGATAAACGAGTTCAAGACTTAGATCTTTCTAGTCATAACAAGTATCTAGCCTTTGCTTTATTAAAAGACACTAAATGTATATGGGTTTCAGATAGATTTGTCTCACCAAATCAAATCTTTTACACAAAGCAAAATTTAGGTGATTATGCTTTTACGATTCCTGAAAAATTAAATCAATATAAGAGTTTTTTTGATTGGATTGGCATTAAAGATACACCAAGTGTTAAAGGCTATATTCACATTATTCAAGATATTGTAGACAAATACTTTCCGCATGTTGGCCCTGTATCAACTAAAGATAAAAAGATTTATGAGATTTGTACAAGCCAAATTGTTGCTTTGTGTGACAGTCCACAGGAAGAATGGAGCAATATAGAATCATTGGCTGATTTTAATTCTATTCTAAATATTAATGATAGCTTTTGTTTTTATGATGATGTTTTAATTGAGGATAGTGATTGGTATAAAAATTACTTCATAGGAGATGATTTTGATTGGTTGTCTAAGTTAAAGGACTCCCAGTTGTTACTTGAAAGGCTTGGTGTGAAAAAACTTTCAAAAACTGTGATTTTGGAATTAGATTTTAAAGATGGGGAGGAAAGATTCGAAAATGAAAAAACAGAAATCCTAAGGGGTCGAATAAATTTATATATGAGAATCTTGCAAGACCAAGGTCAAGATTTCTTGATTGATTTAAAGGCTCGTTTGGAAAAAATAGAAATTATTAGTTTTGAAAAATTAATGGTTAAAGCTAGTATTAATGAAGACTCTTTAAAAATAACGTCTCAGGCTAAAGATGTCGATTCATTTTTTGATAAGCAAAGTAATGAATTATATTTAGTTAGGCCGATATCTACTAATTTTATTAATATATTCAAGCCAATATTACATATTTTGTTGCCAGCAGTGAGTGATTCAGAACTTATCCAGTTAGCCGCACTTTGTGACCAAATATCAGGAAAATCTATTGATTCAGGTAGTCAGTATTTAAGTGAATTAGGGCTAAAGCCAAGTGGGTCTAATATTGAGAGTATCGATGATATTGATTTAACTTCTCCAGATGTTGAGTCTTTAGGTGTTGGTCAAGAGGATTATTATGGTGAAAAGGTTAAAGATTCTCCAAAAGAGGAGTCTTTGAATACAGACGTCAGGCAAAATATATTAGAAAGTCAAGGCCAGGACTCTAAATCGAGTCCAAAAAATAAATCGACTAATGAGCCATCTTTAACACCAGATACGCCACGGAAAAAACCTAAAAATATTTCAAAACAAAAAGCAGAACATAACAAAAGACTGGTGTCTTATGTAGAGTCTAAATCTAAAAAATCTAGTGATAATAATAACCAAGATAGAAAGCTAGAAATTGAAGTTTTATCACGAAAAAAAGTTGTGGAGTATGAAATAAATCGCAGCAGAGAGCCAATAGAAATGTCGCAAACTAACCCGGGTTATGATATGGAAAGCATTAACAAAGTTACGGGTGAAATTGAGAGGTTTATTGAAATCAAGGGAACTACAGGGTCATGGAAAAATATGGGGGTTAGTATTAGCAGTACTCAATTTAGTCATGCCCAGGATAAAGGGAGTAATTATTGGCTATATGTTGTTGATAATGTAGATGAATCTTATGCTAAAGTATACGCCATCCAAAATCCTGCAATGAAAATTGATAAATTCATGTTTGATGGGGGTTGGAAGGCGGAATCTGAAGAAAATGAGCAAGAATTGAAAGACAACGACTTTGGACTTAAAGTTGGCGCACGTTTTTCCAGTGAATTGTACGGCGAAGGTGATATTATCAATATTGATGGGCCCACGATAGAGGTTTCTTTTGATTCTGAGAAAAAAAATCGAAAGATGTTCTGGAATCCGAGCTCAATGCGCATCTTGTCTAAAGAATGAATTAACGGAGGATTTATGGAGTATAAGCAAACAAACTGGAGCTCTATTAGCACAACTAAAGCAACATTCAAGACATATACAGACGATGAAAGTACTTTATCTGTATATATTTATGAACAATTTGCACCTATTGAATGTACATCTGGTCATAGAGATAAGTGCTTGAAGGCGCTTGAGATAGTAAAACAACTAAATGATGGTGATAAGTTTCAATATTATACAAAAGGTGATGTACAGAGTTGGAAGGAAAAATATTTTTATCGACTCGAGCCTATCAATAGTGGTACTGAGCATATACCTAATAAGAGCCCTAAAGATTTATTTACTATTGGTACAGTTATTGAACATACAAATAATGGTAGAGGAATTATAAAAGAAGTTATAGATCGAGGTATTACAACGCAACTAAAGGTTTTCTTTTATTCATCAAATGAAGAAATGTTAGTAGTTTTAAACACATCAACTATGTCTATTGTTGATTCACAGGATACTTAGTTATGGCCCAAATGATACCTGCTTTAAATGAGGAGCAATTAAATTCAGTTAAATCTAAAGCTGAAGTTAAGCTGTACAAAGCTTTTAAAGAATTCTTACCTAATGATTTCGTTGTTTTTTTTGAAGTATGTTGGATTTTAAAGAAACAAGATAAGCAGGCCAGAGATGGCGAGACTGACTTTGTTATTTGTCATCCTGATTATGGTTATCTTTGTATTGAAGTTAAAGGTGGGGGTATAGGTTGTGAATCTTCAAAAGGGCAATGGTATTCGTTCGACATATACAATAAAAAACACTTTATTAAAAACCCGATTGACCAAGCAAAGAATGCTAAGTATTCTCTTCTAACAAAAATAAAGGAATCTGCCGTAATACCATATGTGTCAAATGGTCATGCAGTTTTTTTTCCAGATATTTCCAATATTAAAACTATCACAAGATCTGATTTACCGGAAATTTTAATTGGATCTTCAAGAGATTTAATAGGTATTAAATCATGGGTTGAAGGGGCTTTAGAATACTGGATTGATGAGTCTAATGGCAAGGGTAAATTAGACAGAACTGGAGTCGAAAAATTTAAAAAAGTTTTTGCACGATCGTTTGAAGTTAAGCCATTGATCGCTGAAAAATTATTAGAGCAAGAAGAGAGTCGATTAAAACTCACTGAAAATCAGATGCAGATATTGGATATGTTGCGTAAATCCAGACGTATCGCAATTAGTGGGGGTGCAGGTACTGGTAAAACAGTTTTGGCTGTTGAAAAGGCTAAGAGGCTAGCAAGTGAAGGTTTTAAAACTCTGCTTACTTGTTATAACAGGCAGTTGTCAGATAGTCTTGCTATTATCTGCCAAGATATTGAAAATTTAGAGGTTATGAGTTTTCATCAGCTTTGCTATTACCGTATTCAGTATGTTCAAAAAACTATAGGAAGAGATTTATTAGGGGAAGCTGAATCAACCTATCCAGGCGCCAATAAAATGGATGTCCATTACCCTGTGGCCTTGTCTTATTCTATCGATGTGTTGCAAGAGCATCAATATGATGCAATTGTTTGTGACGAAGGGCAAGATTTTAAAGAAGAGTACTGGTTGCCAATCGAAATGCTTTTAAATGACTATGAAAATAGCCCGCTGTATGTTTTCTTTGATGATAATCAAAATTTATATTCTAAGGCGAGTACATTCCCTATTCAGGCGCCTCCTGTTTCACTGGTTACAAACTGTAGAAATACAAAACAAATACATGATATTTCTTATCAATATTATCAAGGAGAAGGAGTTTTGGCTCCAAACAATATAGGAGATGATGTTAATGTTATAGCAACGCCAACCATCCAACAACAAGCAAAAAAAATTCATGGGAAAATCGTCAATTTGATTGCAAGTGAGTGTGTATCTCCAGGAGATATTACTGTACTTATTCTTGATAACATGAATAAAAGAGCATACTTTAATTTATTGAATAACCTCCCACTTCCTGGAGCTGCCACTTGGCTCGAGGAAGATATTAAGGGACCTAACAACGTGCTACTAGAAACTGTACATCGTTTTAAAGGGCTAGAGTCTCAAATTATATTTTTATGGGGACTGGGAAATAGTTTTGGTAATAATGAATTACTATATGTTGGTTTGAGTCGCGCAAAATCACTTTTATATTTGGTAGGAACTCATGAAGATTGTCAACAAATACATGTTTAAATATATATTAACAACAAAAGGAGTTAAGTGTGACAGATGAATATTATGACATTCCAATTACACTAAAAATGGTAATCTCAGTTAAGGGCAAGGGTCAGTGAAGAAATTTTGGAGATTTTAAGAATTCAGCTGTTTAGCTAAACAAAATAACAAGAATATGAAAATAAATAAAGATCCTTATGATTTAAATAGGTTTGTGCAGGCGCAAAAGCAAGATTATGCCATAGCACTAGATGAGCTTACCCAAGGACAAAAGTATTCTCATTGGATGTGGTATATATTTCCACAAATCGAAGGGCTAGGGCGTAGCCATATTGCACAGAAGTATGCAATTAGCAATGCAGAAGAAGCTAAGGCTTATCTTGCAGACTCAGTACTTGGAGCGAGACTAGTTGAATGCTGCGAAGTTTTGTTAGATTTAGATAGTAGTTATACAGCTTCTGAGATATTTGGCTTCCCTGATGATCTTAAGCTAAAGTCGTCAATGACGTTGTTTGCTAGTGTTTCAGAAGAGGATTCGGTTTTTCATCAAGTTGTTAATCAGTACTTTGATGGTGAGTTTGATAGCAAAACTATTAATTTAATAAATCAATAAACACTGTGTTTTTAATTATTTTATAAATAGTTGAATAAGCATACTTTCATAAATGCGTTCAGCTTCTTCTTCGTCCCCATTGGCCTCAGTTATCGCTTCAGAATATAGTTTTGGTATTCTATTTTCAGGCTCTAAATGATAAGTTAGTTTATCAAGCCCATCTAAAAGTTTTTCAGGATCAATAGGGTTTTTGGGTGTGTAATCAATTTTTTCTCCAAAATTCTCTCCACACTCATTACAGTGGTCAGTTCCGTTTTGCCCGTATTTGCAGCCACCCCACACCCATTCCCTTGATTCATTATTTTTTTTATGACCTTCGTCCGATATAAGACCATATGCAATAGGTAGCGTTGATGTGGAGCCACAATGAGGGCATTTTTTTCTTTGATTAGTCATCGCTTAATATTGTTAATTAACTGCATAATTGTGTTTTAAATGTAGTCTTTAAAAAGTTCTAAAACCTCAGGACTCTCTTTTAGTTTATCAATCGCTCTAATTTTGATTCTTCTAACGGTTTCTTTACCCTTGCCAGTAAATTTAGCAATTTGTGCTAATGACATTGGCTTTTTTGGAAGAAATCCAAAATAAAGATAAATAACAAGCCTTTCATCGCTATCTAAAAGACTTTCTATTGCTTTTTGATTGGGTATATGTATTTCACTCATTTTTATGAATATTAGTTTAAAAAATCTCTCATAAATTGAAGCCTTGGATTGCCGCGCATTTTCTTTAATGCTTTTGACTCTATTTGTCTTACACGTTCACGAGTTAAGTTTAAATTTTTTCCAACTTGCTCTAATGTCATTGAATCGCCAGTAGCAAATCCAAATCGCAGAGCTATGATTTGCTTTTCACGCTGATTCAATATCTTGCTCAGAATTTCTTTCCTTTTTTCCTTTAAGGTTTGCTGTCTGTTAACGGCATCAAAACTTGTAGCATTTACAACTGTATTGATATTATTGGCACTTTCACACCTTGAACTCCACTCTTCATTTGACATCACAAAAAACCTCCTTTTTTTATTTTCTATAGCTTAACTATATCACAAAAAAAATGAAACGACCCAATGGGTCAAAAAGAAATATTTTTTATAGGAATTAATAGTGACGGTATCAGGTTTCGATTTTTTGGAAAGATTATTTAGTAAATTATAAAATGAAGTGTTATGAGCTATAATTGAACAAAATAATTATTAAAAAGGTCTTGCCTTTTTCTTTAAAAAAAAATGAAGAAACTACTAACCGTATTATTGGTTTCAATCCTATCTGTTGCTTCCTATGCTGAAGATGGATGGACAGTAGAGAAAGACACAATATACACGCACGGCTCAACTGTGCATGGCCATAAGTTTGGATACTTTAAAGACAAAGAGTATTGTGGCAATGACTTAATCTATATTCAGTGGTCAACCTATGAAGATGGCTTGAAAGAGTTTGAAGGAATAGATGCAAAAATAGCTATAAGTTTAAACGGGAGAGATAAAATTATTGAGATTATATCTTCGACTTTAATGAGTACATTTAAGTTTCCTGCGTTAATGACTCTAGGTGATTTCAGAACAATCATTTATTCAAAAGAACTTAGCAAGGATATTAGAGAATCAAAAAGCATAGAGTTTACATTTGTTGGCCCAGAAGACTTGATTGGTAAATTAGATATAAAGTCAGATACGTTTGATACAACTGGATTGGCTACGGCTTATTCTAAGTTTGATAATTCATGCAGTAACTAAGCTATGTATCCTATGCACATTTATTTAATACCTATATTATTTATACTTATCAGTCTGAACCATTTAACATAATCAGTATGTTTGAATTTGAAAGAGATTATTACATCCAGAAGCACATAGATAAACTAGATAAGAAGCCTAACATTATCGGCATGTACTGGAATAATGATGATGAGCTTATAGCAGGGTTAATTAAAGCTGTTGAAACTAACACACCTTATGGTGAATATTTATTATTAGATAAAGAAGCTAGAAAAGCATGGGACGAAGGTAATTTAGTATTTTAATTATGATAAATAATAGCTACGATTTAATAGGTGACATACACAGACAAGCATCTGAATTAGTTACTGCATATTCTAGGATGGACAACTCATGCAGACAGATAATTATAAAAATATATATTTGCCAATTGAAGTAGAATAAAATCTCTAAAAAAATAGGAAAAAAAATGCATAAAGAACTTCATACTATTAAAGTTATTAGAGATTATATGACTACTAAGGGTGATCTTCCTAAACATACTGAAAACATAGATAGCGTTTATAAATTTTTTAAAGAAATAGAAAAAAGCAAGAAATTCAATTCATTGTATATTTTAAATTACATATATAACTATATTTCATGTGACGAGGTGTCTAAAAGAAAAACATCCTCAAGAGTTTTCGAAGATTTGCTAGCAATTATCTTTAATGGCAGTATTACAGACGAATTAAACAGAGAAAATGATGTTGCTGATGTTCCAGAGTGTTTTGAAAATGTTAGAGATAAAATTGCAGGAAACAAAAGAGAGAAAATAGACCTTTTATTTAATGGCATGTATGGAATTTCTGTTAAAACCTTAGTAGGTACAAACAGAGAAATCAATCTAGGATCATTTGAAAAAAAAGTGTTATTTGATGGCTTGAGTGTCGAACAATATTTAACAGAAAGACAAGCATCTAATAAAGAGGAGGTAGGTCTTGGCTCAAGAAAACAGTTGTTAAAACTTTTTAAGCTATTACAGAAAGAGGGATTGTATCAAAAATTTAGCAGAAAGTTTATTCAAATGTATGAGTATATATTTTCTGATGACATGATTCTTGGCATTAAAAAAGGCGAAAAACTCACACTTTATTTTTTTACAGGTGGTGAATTTACAGACTTAGTCACTTCTAGGGCTGAAAATCCTGAAAATTTACTAGAAGTTGTAAACCGCTGGGAAGGCAATAGCATAAGAATTAATAGAGTTAAACTATTAGAATCAGCATCTAGACAGGTTCAGCTGAACTTTGACGTGTTAGACGAAACTGTAATTAAATTAGTTAACGACTTTGACTTTAAATTACATAAAACCTATGTAGATTATTGTAACAATGAAAAAAGTGGTGACATTTTAAAAATGGATTTGATTAAAGATTTAGACGGATTATTTGATAAATTTGAAACAGAGGAAGGATTAAGGTAATGAAAGTAATATCATTGTTTACAGGGTGTGGTGGCTTAGATCTTGGATTTGTCAAGGCTGGCTTTGAGGTTGTATATGCCAATGATTTTGACAAAGAAGCTTGTCAAACATATAGATTAAATTTTGGCGATCATATTGAACACAAAAGCATTTATGATGTAGATGTAGACGATATACCAGATGGCGATATTTTAGTTGGTGGCTTTCCTTGCCTTGGATTTACCGTTGCAAAAGGAAAAGATAGAGAGCTTGATTGTGACTACAATCAATTATTTCAAGAATATGCTAGAGTTCTTGATGCTAAACAACCTAAATACTTTTTAGTTGAAAATGTCACAGGAATTAAAAGCAAGGGTCAATTTAATGACTTTTTCCATGACACTATATTAAAAACTTTCGAACAAAGTGGTATTGGCTACAAAGTTAAATACAAAACATTAATATCGTCTCAATTTGGCGTTCCACAAAATAGAAAAAGAGTTATTATTTTAGGAACAAGGCTAGATATAGAACAAGAGCCAGAATTTCCTAAAGTTGAAGTTGAAGACGTGTTAACTTTAAAGCACGCAATTTATGATTTGCCACTAGAGTACGATGATAATGTCTTAAATCATACTGGCACCAAGCATAAAGTTCAAATAACTGGCTACGTGGGCAATAGGCAGCTGGATTGGGAAAAGCCATCACCAACAATAACTGGACGAGGCAGTAGGAGTGGTGGCGCTGTAATTCATCCGCACCCAAATCGCCACAGAAGATTAACTGTTAGAGAATGCGCACGAATACAATCATTTCCGGATGATTTTGAGTTTATTGGTAGTAATGGCGCGTGTTTTGCCCAGATTGGTAATGCTGTTCCGCCAATCATGGCATTCTTTATTGCCAATCAATTTAGAGAGTTATTCGATAAAAAGAAAGTTAACTTTAAAAAAGTTAAGTGGTCGTTACCATACGAAAAAGAAATTAGAAAAAGACTACTTAATTCTAACAAATAAAAATTGAAAAAGCTTGTTTGGATTTTAGAGTTATTTGGTTGGCGTGTTTAAAGATGGGGCGCCAATTTAAATCATCACCTTTCCTGCTAGATTTTATTCATAAATAAGCCTTTAAGCCTTTATATACAAGACTTTAAGTGTTACAAATAATTTCTATATACGAAGAATGAAATGAATATTATTAGACAAATGTGGAAAGAGTTGCTAACCATTGCGAAGGAATTTAAGAAACTCTCTACCAGTGAGAAGATTTACTTAATCATCTTTCTTGCCTCGCTTTTTATTATGATTTGGCCTGGATTTCTTCCTCTATTTTTTTGATTTTTTCAGAAATAAAATTTTATTTTTGGCGAATGAGTCTCGAATTAAAAACAACCCACAAAGTAATATCAAGTCCTCTATTGACAGGAAGGAGGAGTTAGGAAGGGTTGCGGAAGAGTTTGTTGTAAATTTCGAAATAAAGCGCATGAAAAAACACCCAGATAGTAATAGTATTAGAATAATTTCAGATGAAGATTGTGGCGCTGGATATGATATTCTTTCATATCAAAAAGAGTCGTCTATATTTCTTGATAAATACATAGAGGTAAAATCCTATTCCGGAGAGCCATATTTTTATTGGTCAATCAATGAGGTTAAAGTTGCAGAAAAAGAAAAAAATAATTATTTCTTGTATTTAGTCAATAGAGATGAGATGGG